>Ga0126314_10000169_pt1 | contig 34428 bp, 26 predicted proteins | sample Plot105B_FD_92535 | JGI IMG/M metagenome (GOLD analysis project Ga0126314, IMG submission 92535) | Serpentine soil microbial communities from UC McLaughlin Reserve, CA, USA - Plot105B | ecosystem: Environmental > Terrestrial > Soil > Grasslands | place: USA: UC McLaughlin Reserve, Lake County... | reverse complement strand
CCGCAATGGCTCAATTTATCATCTGCAAAGAATTTATAATCGGTCCATACGCTGGCCAGGTTTCCGTCGATCAGGATCTTTGTAAATACAATGCGCTCATCAAATTGAGCGGTATGCGGCGTGCCAGTAAATTTAATAAAATCAGCTACTTTTTCGTCCCGGAGCTGCGGCCCGCCATCTTTTGACAGGTGTATGGTCTGTATGATGGCCCTGTTGTAAAATGCAGAACTGACCAGTGTGCTGTCTGTATTTCTCATGCCTTCAAACAGGTTGTGTATTGTTTTTTTTACCAGGTCTTCTTCAGATTGAGGAGATTGACCAAATGCACTCAGGGCTGTAATAAGGGACACCAGCATCAGGAAATGACATTTTTTCATTTTTTGGAAATGACAGTTTTATATGAGAAATGTTTCTTGACGTGAATATTACCCGTCTTCGTGTAAAGTTACGTTATTTTGTAAAATAAATCCGGTCATTACCACAGTGTTCCGACATTAGTATCAGTAGTTTACATCTGAGGTTGTGTGTATGTTGAAAATTATTTGATAAGTTCTACTTTTTATTGTTGTAAACTTATAATGTATATTTAACACAGGGATCTGTTCTTATAATTGTTTGATATGGAAGAGGAATTTAGCTTTGATTTTAGTGATGATGCGCAGCGTTCGGTAGAACGCTACGAGGAAATGATACGTAATCAGGATCAATATTTTTTTGACGCCCAGGCCTTTGAAAACATTATTGACTATTACATTGAAAAGAATGACCCTGTTAAAGCCTTGCAGGTTATAGAATACGCGCTCAACCAGCACCCTTACGCAGCTGTTTTCCTTGTGAAGCAGGCACAGCTTTTCTACGTTACAGATCAGACCGAACGCGCCTTTTTTGCTCTTCAAAAGGCAGAAATGCTGGAAGCTTCAGAACCCGAAATTTATGTGCTCAGGGGAAATATTTACAACAGCCTGGAGCGTTATTCTGAAGCGCTGGACAATTTCCAGAAGGCGCTTGAATTTGCTGAGACCACAGACGAGATACTCTTGCAGATCGCCTATGTATATCAGAACATGCTCGACTATGAAAGCGCTATCGTTTATATCAAACAGAGCCTGGAGCAGAATATGGAAAACAAGGATGGTCTTTATGAGCTGGCTTTTTGCTATGATATCCTGGATAAACAGGAAGAAAGCATCCAGTTTTACATGGAGTACATTGACAATGATCCTTACTCTTATGCGGCGTGGTACAACCTGGCCAATTCTTATCATAAGCTCGATCTGTTCGAAAAAGCCATTGATGCTTACGATTATGCGATCCTGATTAAAGATAACTTTGCTTCTGCCTACTACAATAAAGGCAATGCACTGGTTCAGTTGGATCGTTTTGCCGAGGCAATTGACGTTTATAAACAGACATTTGAATACGAAAAGCCAAATGCGGACACGTATTGTGCTATTGGCGAATGCTATGAGAAGCTGGAGCGGATGGATGAAGCAAGGTCATATTACAAAAAGTCCGTGAAGATGGATGCAAAGATGGCCGATGCCTGGTTCGGAATAGGCGTAACGCTTAATTTCGAAGAGCGTTTCTTTGAATCACTTCATTTTTACAAAAAGGCAATTGACCTCGACGGGGAAAATCCTGATTTCTGGTTCGCCATGGCCGATGCCTATTATAAGCTGGGCCAGATTGAACAGTCAGTTGAGGCTTATTACAAAGTTCTGGAATATAATCCGGTAGATGTTGAAGCCTGGCTGGATTTTTCAACAGTCCTTTATGAGCAGGGGAAGCTACTTGAGGCTTCAGAAACCATAGCAGATGCCATTAAAAATAATCCTGATGCAGCAGAATTATATTACCGGATGGTAGCCTATCTATTTGCAATGGGAGAGAAGAATGATGCACTGCTGTATCTGGAAACTGCGTTGTCTACCGATCCCGATAAGCATTACATCCTTTTCGAATATTTACCTCAATTGCAGGAAAACGGGTCCATACTTGAAGTGATCAACCGCTATATAAAATAAAAGAATGAACAGTTTTTATTGGTAATCTCTGATAAAAACTGTTCATTTTTTTTCACCTTTGTGACCTATATGAATTACCCATTAAATAATTTACCTGAAAGACCTGAAAAACCCCGCAATAAGGGAATTACAATGGTCATGGATAAAGGACTTAGCCTCAGACAGACAGAAGATTTTATAGACGTTGCCGGCGTGCATACCGATATTGTAAAATTAGGCTGGGCAACTTCTTTTGTTACGCCTAATTTAAAGGAGAAGCTCGCTATCTACAAATCGGCAGGTATTCCAACTTATTTTGGCGGTACATTGTTTGAAGCATTTATTATCCGCAACCAGTTCGATGATTATCGACGGGTACTGGAGCAGTTCGATATGGAATACGTTGAGGTGTCTGACGGGTCTATTACCATAGAGCACGATCTGAAATGTGAGTACATACAGAAACTGGCCAAACAGGTCACTGTAATTTCTGAAGTAGGTTCTAAAGATGCAGCCAAGATATTTGCTCCTTACAAATGGATCAAACTGATGCAGGCCGAGATCGATGCGGGCTCCTGGAAGGTGATCGCCGAAGCGAGAGAAGGCGGTAATGTGGGTATATACAGGGGCTCGGGCGAAGTCAGAGAAGGATTGGTAGATGAAATCCTGACACAGATCCCTGAAGAGACCATCATCTGGGAAGCACCTCAAAAAGAACAGCAGGTGTGGTTCATCAAGTTGTTGGGATCCAATGTAAACCTCGGGAACATTGCCCCTGCTGAAGTCATTCCTCTGGAAACCATCCGCCTGGGTTTGAGGGGTGATACCTTTGATCATTTTCTGAATCTGGCAAATTTATAATGCTGATGACCACGATTTATTGTGTTTTTATATGAGAAGATTTGGTCTGATCGGTTATCCTCTATCGCATTCATTTTCTAAAAAGTTCTTTACCGGAAAGTTCAAGGAAGAGCACATTACCGGATGTGAGTATGAGCTTTTTCCCATAGAAGAGATAAGCCTCCTTCCGGCGCTGATGGACAATGATCATGAACTCGAAGGCATAAACGTTACTATTCCCTACAAACTGGAAGTCATGCCTTATCTGAATGAAATTGATGAGGCGGCAGAAAAGATCGGGGCAGTCAACTGTATTTCTATCACGAGGGACGGCGCGGAGGTGTTGCTGAAAGGATACAATACCGATGCCTATGGCTTTGAGGCTTCTCTGGTACCAATGCTGGAAGTGCACCACAGCAGGGCACTGGTGTTCGGAGATGGCGGCGCGGCAAAGGCGGTAAAATATGTGCTTAATAAATTAAACATACCTTTTTTAATCGTCACGCGCAGACCGGTTCCCGGTGCGATAACCTACGGCCTGGTCACCAAAGAGCTGATTCATGATCATACCATTCTGATCAATACTACTCCATTGGGCATGTCTCCGGATATCAGCAGTAGTCCTGATATTCCATATCAGGCGCTCTCTGACAAGCACCTCGCTTACGACCTCGTTTATAATCCTGAAGAAACTGTTTTCTTGCAAAAAGCTGCCGAACAGGGAGCTAAAATAAAAAACGGACTGGAAATGCTGTATCTGCAGGCAGAACGTTCATGGTATTTTTGGAATCTATAGATGAAAAAGATAGTAATCGGCTTACTTTCGGTTTTTATAGTCATCGTGGCAGCTTGTTCGGGAAGCGATTATTCGCCTAAGCCGAGGGGATACTACCAAATTGAATTGCCCAGGAAAAGTTACCGGAATTTTGACAATGGCTGTGCTTATAGCTTCGAGTATCCGGTCTATGCCAATATGGAAAAAGACCGCAGCACTGAAACAGGACAATGCTGGTATAATCTTTCATTTACACGCTTTAACGGGCGCCTGCACCTTACCTATTACGACGTATCATCCAGAAAGGAATATGAATCATTGGTGGAAGATGCCAGGACATTTGCCTTCAAGCATACCGTAAAGGCAAATGCAATAGACCAGAAGTTGATTAACTATCCTGAAAAAAAGGTATATGGCATATATTATGCTATAGAAGGCAATACAGCCTCTTCAGTTCAATTTTTTCTTACAGACAGTACAAAGCATTACTTCAGGGGCGCATTATATTTTAATGAACGCCCTCAATATGATTCAATTCAGCCTGTTATCAACTTTATAAAAAAGGATATCGATAAAATGATCGAGACCTTTAAATGGAAGAATTAAGTATTAAAAAATGATCAGTTTACAAGGATTTACTTTTAACCCAGTCAGTGAAAATACATACGTGCTGTATGATGAAACCGGTGAATGTGTAATCATCGATCCGGGAATGTATGATGCGGCTGAACAGAACATGCTGGTAAAATTTATCAGTACAAACAACCTGAAGCCGGTGTTGCTGCTCAATACGCACTGCCACTATGATCATGTATTTGGCAATAAGTTTGTTTACGACAACTGGGGCCTGAAGCCTCAATTCCATATTGGAGAACTTAAGGTGCTACAGGCGATACCCGGATACGTACCTCAAATGGGACTCCGGTACGAGCTTTCCCCTGAACCGGAAGTTTTTCTTCGGGAAACGGGTAGCGTTAATTTTGGCGATAGTGAACTCGAACTTATCTTCGCCCCCGGACATTCGCCTGCTCACCTTTGCTTTTATGCGCGGGCAGATAACTTCCTTATCGGTGGTGATGTACTTTTCTATGGCAGTATCGGTCGAACGGACCTTCCCGGAGGAAACCATCAGCAACTGATCAGCAATATCAAAAATAACTTGTTTATATTGCCAGACGATTGTGAGGTTTTCCCTGGCCACGGACAGTCTACAACTATTGGGTTCGAGAAACTGAATAATCCATTTTTAAGATAACTTTAAAGCAGAAATTTGAATACTCCTTTTTACATAGCCCGAAGGTATCTTTTTGCGAAAAAATCAACCCATGCGATCAACATCATTTCAGGGATATCGATGGTGGGGGTCTTTGTAGGGAGTGCAGCACTGATCATCATACTTTCGGTCTTCAACGGTTTTGAAGAGGTCGTTTTAAAGATGTTCAATACCATTAGTCCCCATATCGTTATTTCTCCCTTACAGGGCAAAACATTTGATCCCGGTACCAGCTATTTCAATGCCTTAAAGCAGAACAAGGAGATCTATTCCTTTGCAGAGGTATTATCTGAAAATGCATTGCTCAGGTATAACGACAAACAAAGCGTAGGCCTGATCAAGGGCGTAAGCCCCGCTTATCTGAAGAACAAAAGCCTCGACAGCATTACCATAGAAGGAAAATTTGTACTCGCAAACAGCAATGGCAGCAATGCGGTAATAGGCTCAGCGATTCAGGCATACCTGATGGTCAATACCACAGATCCCTTTAACCAGCTGCAGGTATTTTCTCCAAAAAAAGGTAGCAAGGGGAGCTCAGGTAATCCCGGAGATGATTTCAATGTGCTGTCCATTCCCGTCTCGGGCGTATTTGAGGTGCAGCAGGATTTTGACAATGTGGCGATCGTGCCCCTATCCTTTGCCCGGGCACTGCTGGATGAGCCCCTGAAGATATCCTCCATAGAGATCAATCTCAAACCGGGAATTGATGCCGATAAGTTCAAACACAAGATCGAGGAGCACATCGGAGAAAAATATGAGGTGAAAGACAGGATTCAGCAAAACAAGGTGCTCTATAACATTCTGGGAAGCGAAAAATGGGCCGTTTATATTATTCTGACTTTTATCCTGATTATTGCCATATTTAATATAATAGGATCTTTGACCATGTTAGTGATAGATAAATTAAAGGACATCGCTGTACTGAGTAGTTTAGGTGCGGGAAAGAAGCTGATAAAACAGATTTTTTTATTTGAAGGAATGATGATTACGATGACGGGATGTATCCTCGGCCTCATCGTAGGATTTCTTTTCTGTTTGTTGCAGCAAAAATTCGGGTTCTTTAAAATGTCTCAGGAAAACCTGGCTATACCCAATGCCTATCCTGTAGCTTTCAAGTGGATGGATTTTTTGCTGGTGTTCCTGACTGTAAGTGTATTCTCTTTTGTGGCATCAGCTTTGTCATCTAATTTGAGCGTGAAAAAGATAGACCATTTAAACCAAGATCTTTAATAGTATGCATTTTTTTAAAAAACCGATATTTCTTTTCATTCTGTTTGCTGCAGTGATTTTTGGCTGCAATCAAAAGCCTGCTGAGGAAGAACAAAGTACAACCAGGTTGATAAAAGGACTGTATAGCTATGGCCCTGAAATTAAATCATTTACAGATTGCGAAGAGGGGCGTGAATACTGGGTAGCCGACAGTGCCAAAACACTCGAGCTGGCCTACAGTAACTTCAATTTCGAAAAGCCGTATGAACCCGTTTATATAGAGGTAGAATGCCATTTAATTAAGTCCGACAGCTTAATTGTTTCTGCAGACTTTGACTCGACGATGGTGGTTACTAAAGTGCGTAGAATCACTAAAGAGATCCCGGACGGGCCTTGTAAGTAGACGAATCTTATGAAGGAATCAGATATAATTCGAGGTCAGACCCTTGGATAACACCTTTTTCCCGTGCCATCTGAAATAAAACATTTATTGCCTTTCTGCCCTCCACACCCAGATCTATAGTGTATTTGTTCACATATAATTCGATATGTTTGTACATCACCGCCTCATTCATTTCCTGGGCATGAGACTTTATAAATTCCAGTCCTGATTTTGGATTGGCAAAGGCATACTCTACGGATTTTCTGATCAGCCTGTTCACCTTAAGCTGCACCTCACGATCGAGTTTGCGGTTGATGACAATACCTCCCAGAGGAATGGCACAACCCGTCAGATCTTCCCAGTAACTGCCCAGATCAATGATCTTATGTAAACCTTTTTCAACATAAGTGAACCTGTTTTCATGAATGATCAGCCCGGCGTCTATCTTTTTTTCCAATAGTGCATCAGCAATTTCAGAGAAAACCATTTCCTGTTTCTCCACTAATTGGGGAAACGCGATATCGAGCAGAAAATTTGCAGTGGTATATTTTCCGGGGATACCAACTCTAAGTCCAGGACTTAGTGCGCCCGCATTTGCCAGCAGATTCTCGTCCTTACAGATCAGCAGTGGGCCTACACCAAATCCGAGTGCACTCCCGGCGTCCAGCAGCGCATACTTTTCAGAAACATAGGCGAATGCATGAAAACTCAACTTAGTAATGTCGAGCTCCGCCTTAAAAGCTTTCTGGTTCAAGGTTTCCACGTCGTCAAAAAAGACTTCAAAATCGAGCCCTTCAGTATCAATCTTATGATGAATCAGCGCATCAAAAATAAAGGTGTCATTTGGACAGGGTGAGAAGCCAAGTGTAAGTTTCATGTGGTAAAGGTAATAACTCTTAAAAGCAGGTTAGTTAAGCATTTGTCAAAAAGCTAACCACCCAATCATTGAGATTTTTAACAGCAAGACCTATTTTCCAGTTCTCTTTATTTCTAGGCTCCACATAATTGGAAATGCTCCGGACCTGCAAACAGGGGATTCCCATCTGTTCGCAGCCGTACAGGACTGCTGCGCCCTCCATGCTCTCGGTAATCGGATCCAGACGCCTAACGACCTCTGCAATACCAGCTTCACTACCGTGCACGCGGTTTACGGTAATGCCCCTGACCTTCTTTAGCGGGGTCAGTACATCACTCAACAAATGATGACGGGTGCTGAACCTGCTTTTGCCAAATCCAAGCGCCTCGATCCCGATGAACCGATCGCCGTCATCAGCGCCAAGTTCAGCAAATTCATCTTCGGTAATGTTCAGTACCGTACCTAAGGGAATGGCAGGGTCGAAGCTGCCGGCAATTCCCATGTTCAATACCAGGCTGTACTTTGGAGACAGCCGCTGCCCGAGTGCAAATGCTGTAGCGGTCATTCCCACCCCGGTAATGACAATGTCAAATTCAGTTGTCTGTACAAAATCATGGTCAGGAAGCTTGAAATGAGTATATAACAGAGTTGCTTCGGCTCTGGTGGCTGATACAATTAGGATTTTCATCAGAATGCTTATTTGTCAGAACAGTCTAAGTTAGCCATTTGTACTGCGAAATTAACCTTTCTGCGTATATTTGTCGATAATAGAAAGAGCAATGATATATATAACCAGAAAAGCATCATTTAACGCGGCACATAAGCTATCCAGAGCAGACTGGACTGAAGATAAAAATAATGAAGTTTATGGCAAATGCGCCAATCCAAACTGGCACGGACACAACTACCAGCTTTACGTTACCGTAAAAGGAGAGATCAATCCTGAAACCGGATTTCTGGTAGATTTAAAATGGCTGAAGGACATTACCAATACCTATGTTGTAGACAAGATCGACCACAGGAACCTGAACCTTGATGTCGATTTCATGAAGGGAAAACTGGCTTCTACAGAAAATCTGGCTGTAGCAGTCTGGGAACAATTGTTCCAGATGATCGCTGAATCCGGAGCACAACTGCACTGCATTAAAATTTACGAGACCGAGAACAACTTTGTGGAATACTTCGGTTAATAAGCGCAAATATGAATCACATGGACCACCTCGATGAGGAAGAAGAAAACGGCTATATCAAAATAGACCGCTATAACGAAGGTAAGATAGCTTCCGTTGCTCACCATTACAGAGATATTTTAGGCCAGTTGGGTGAAGATCCGGAAAGAGAGGGACTGCTGAAAACGCCGGAAAGGGTAGCTAAGGCACTACAGTACCTTACGCATGGTTACGATCTCAATCCATCAGAGATCTTGCGCAGTGCCATGTTTAAAGAAGACTACAGTCAAATGGTAGTGGTAAAAGATATTGAGGTATTTTCCATGTGTGAACACCACATGCTTCCTTTCTTCGGAAAGGCCCACATTGCATACATTCCGAACGGACATATTGTAGGGCTAAGCAAAATTCCCCGTATAGTTGATGCCTTCGCACGTCGCCTGCAGGTACAGGAAAGGCTAACCAACGAAATCAGAGATTGTATCCAGGAAACCCTGCAGCCTGCTGGCGTTGCAGTGGTTATCGAATGCAAGCACTTATGTATGGCTATGCGTGGTATTCAAAAACAAAATTCAGTAACTACCACATCGGCGTTCACAGGCCAATTCGCAAAAGATAAAACAAGGGCGGAGTTTCTCAGACTGATTACTGCTAATTTACACTAAATAATAAAGGTTTTAACAAGGGCAAAAACCCCATAATTTAATAAAACAGATGAAAGCATATATATTTCCAGGTCAGGGTGCGCAATTTTCGGGCATGGGCAAGGACCTTTATGAAAAAGAACAAGGTAAGGCTTTGTTTGAGCAGGCCAATGAAATAATAGGTTTCCGCATCAGCGACATTATGTTCTCAGGAACCGATGAAGAACTGAAAGAAACAAAAGTAACCCAACCAGCAATATTTTTGCAGTCCGTTATCCAGGCGAAAGCATTAGGCGATCAATTCAGACCCGATATGGTAGCAGGCCATTCACTTGGCGAATTCTCTGCATTGGTTGCTGCATCCGCACTTTCCTTTGAAGACGGGCTGAGGCTGGTGATTGCAAGGGCGAATGCCATGCAAAAAGCTTGTGAACTACAGCCATCTACTATGGCAGCGATTCTGGGACTGCCTGACGAAGTGGTAGAGCAGACTTGCAATGAGATAGAAGAAGTGGTGGTCGCGGCAAACTACAACTGTCCCGGCCAGATCGTAATCTCCGGAAGCATCGCAGGTGTTGATCTTGCCTGTCAGAAGCTTACAGAAGCTGGCGCAAAACGTGCGCTGAAATTAAACGTAGGAGGCGCATTTCACTCTCCGCTGATGGAGCCCGCCAGGATAGAACTGCAGAATGCGATCGAACAGGTGCACATATCTGTACCAATCTGTCCTATATATCAGAATGTAGATCCTGTACCGAATACAGATCCGCAAAAGATTAAAGAAAATCTGATCACACAGTTAACTGGCGCAGTGAAGTGGACACAGACAGTTGAGCGTCTGATCGCCGACGGTGCAACCGAATTTATAGAAGTTGGCCCGGGAAATGTACTACAGGGATTGGTTAGGAAGGTAAGCAGGGAAGTACAGGCCAGCTCCGCAACTACCGTATGACATAACATAAACGCTTAATACAACAGGTTTAACGTGAGTATAGCAGGTAAAATCAGATTTCTTTTATTGATCTTAGGTGCTTGCTGTATAGTTACGGCGCTATCACTAAAGCATTCTATCACTAAAAAGGAACAGCTGCGCTACGAAGCGAACCAGTTGCAGGCCAAGCTTACTGCCAGGGAAAAAATTGTCGATAATTTCATTAAAGACGCAAACCAGGTAGAAAGTGCCAAACAATATCATTTAAATGAGGCCCTGGGTCTGAACTTCATCAGCAAGTACAGAGAACAGGGCATCAATATACTTACTTACCAGAACGGCAATCTAAGATTTTGGAGCTCTATAAAGGCAATCTCACAGGATCCGGAATTTATAAAAGAAGGATCTTCCTTTGTTCAATATCCCAATGGTTGGTATGAAGTCGTAAAAAAGACATCAGGCTCCTATATTTTACTTTTTCTCATTGAAGTAAAACGGCAGTATGCCATACAGAACCAATACCTCGAGAACGAGATTTCGCCACTGCTCTCTACCTCTAACGCCCTTTCACTTGCAGCTTTTACAGACCCCGAAGTGCTCGGAATTAAAAGTCTGGACGGAAATGTCCGGTTTGAAGTAAAACTTAAACAAGACTATTCCAAGAGCATTTATGCTACAATCGAAGTCTGGCTTTGGGTAATCGGTCTCTTTAGTTTCTGCCTGTTCTTCAATTCCTTCTGTTCATGGCTTGCAAAAAGGGGCTACCTCATACTCGCCACGCTCCTCCTGTCTGTTTTTTTTATCACCATAAGAGTTACCGATCTGGAGTACGGCTGGTTCAATAAACAGTTCGATCTGCTAATCTTTAGTCCTAATATATATGCAGAAAACTTTTTTATGCCCTCCCTGGGCGATTTTCTGCTCAATGTTATAGCCCTTACCTGGATCATACTGTTCGTCTACACCTATAATGAAAAATATAGGTTGTCTGCCTGGCTCAGAGGCAGTAAGATTGCAGGAATGATATTTCATGTACTGTTCCTGCTCATTTTTGCAGCTATTGCCTTTCTTTTCGATCAGGTATTCTTCGGCCTCATCCTCAACTCAAAGATCAACTTCGACATCACCAATATTATCAACCTTGGCTGGATCAGCTGGATCAGTATCATTATATTATGCCTGGTTTGGTTCAATATTTACCTCATCGCCAACATTTTTATGCAGCAAACACTGCAGTTGAAAGTTTCGAACAGAGAGCGGCTCATTATCTTCCTAAGCGCATTTGCCGTTTATATGCTCTATCGTCTTGCCTTCGATTTCAGCCTGTTTTTCATTGCCTATGGATTGTTCATTTTTATCCTTTCCTGGAATTTTTACCGGCGCGATAATAAATTCTCCATAGGAGTCTTTGCGGCGCTGTTCTTTTGCCTGGCTTTTATTTCTTCAGCCAAATACCTGAATTTTATCGAGGTCAAGGAAAAAAATACCCGTAGAAATATTGCTCAGCGACTGGTAAATACCGATGATTTTAAGGTCATCAGTACTCTGGAAAATCTGGAGAAGGGGATAAGCTCCAATAAATTTGTGCAGCATTATTTTAAGCAACCAGCTTTAAACAGTGAAGTAGAATTGCAAAAACACATCAATAAGCAATACCTGGAAAATTTCCTGCCCAGATTTGAATATAACATTTATGAATACAACAGTACAGACTCTTCTACTACGGGCCACAAAGGAGTAGAGCTGAGCTTTTTCAAAACCCTGGTGCAGGCCGGCTCTGTGAAGTTGCAGGAGTCGAATTTCTTTTACCGGCTGAACGACACTTTCGGCTATCAGAATTACTTTGGTATCATCCCAATAATTGATGAAGGCCGTAAGCTGGGCACCCTCGTTATTGAACTCAAATCGCAACCTTACAACTATAAAGGACAGCTCCCCGAGATACTGCTCGACCGTACCATTAAAAGTGACGATGACTACAGCAATTATTCTATTGCCTTTTATAAAGACGGGAAGCTTGAAAATCAGGCTGGTAAGTATACTTACAAGCTTTCGAGCAATGAATACCAAAGGCGGTCGAAGGGAGAATTCTTTACTGACAGCTTAAATTTTACGCACCTGATCTACTCACCGGGCCCATCCCGGGCCATAGTCATCAGCAGGGAAGAAGTTTCTTACATACTGTACCTTGCCACGCTGTCTTTCTTCTTTCTGGTCTTTATCCTCTTTTCAATAACGGTCTATGTATTGATCTGGCTGCTGAAGAATATCGACGAAAGCTGGAACGGCTGGTTCAATATCAACCGCTCCCTGATGATCAATGCCAATAAGATCCTCTATAAGACGCGAATACAGTTTTCCATTGTCCTCTCTGTGGTGGCTACCCTGCTCATCGTTGGCTGGACTACTTATTTTTACATCAGAGACGAATACCGCAAGCAACAGGAAGATTTTATTAAAGAGAAGATTCGAAAAATTCAGCTTTCGTACGAAAACCAGATCCTGACCAATGGAATACCTTATGCAACTGATAAGGCCATTGCCGATTTTAACCAATTTGCCGATGTCAATGCGGCATACCTAAACCTGTATGACACCAACGGAAAGTTGCTTTTTACCTCATTGCCGCGGTTGTTCGACCTGGGTATATTGAGCCGGCGAATGGGCCCTACAGCCTTCATCAGCCTGAGTCAGCTGCAGCTCTCCGAATACATTAATCCGGGAGAAAAGATAGGCACATTTGTTTATGCCTCAGCATATGCACCCATAAGGGATATCCGAAACCAGACGATCGGTTACCTAAATGTGCCTTATTATTCCAATGAAGCAGATTATCAGAATAAGATAGGCGTGTTCATCAATACCCTCATCAACATTTACGCCCTGGTATTTGTGGCCATAGGTATTCTTGCGGTCTTTTTGGCCAACCAGATAACCAGCCCGCTTACCTTTATTCAGGACAGTATAAAAAAGACAAAGCTGGGGCAAAAGAACCAGCCCATTGTCTGGTCACGGCACGATGAGATCGGATCACTCATCAAAGAATATAATAAAATGATCTCGGCGCTGGACGACAGTGCCAACAAGCTGGCCAGATCGGAAAGAGAAAGCGCCTGGCGGGAAATGGCTAAGCAGGTAGCTCACGAAATTAAGAACCCACTTACCCCGCTGAAGCTGGGAGTACAGCTGCTGGAGAAATCATGGAAGGAAAAAGACGCCAACTTTGAACAAAAATTTGAGCGATTCAGCAAATCATTCATCGAACAGATAGACAGCTTATCTACCATAGCATCCGAATTTTCCAATTTTGCCAAGATGCCGGATACCAAGCTGGAAAGATTACTGCTCTTGCCGATCATAGGGCAGGCCAGAGACGTTTTTACCAATACACAGGACGTTAGTATCCATGTTCAGAATCATACCAGCAGAGCGGTCACTGTTCTGGGAGATAAGGACCAATTGCTGCGTACCTTCAACAACCTGTTTAAGAATGCAATAGAAGCTGCTAACGCCAGCATCAGGTGTGTCATCACCGTCAATATCACTAACGATGACGATGCTGTATTCATTGAAGTCGACGACAATGGAAAGGGAATAGATCCGGCATTACACGATAAGATCTTCGTACCCAACTTTACCACCAAGTCTTCAGGAACCGGTTTAGGGCTGGCATTTGTGAAACAAGCTGTAGAGAATGCGGGGGGTACGGTAGAATTCAAGTCATTTGCCGACGTAGGAACTACTTTTTTCCTAACCTTTCCGCTATCTTAATTCAATTTCCGACCTGCCCATGGTATAGCCGTCAGCATAAAGAATGATGGAATAAATTCCCTTCATAAACTGGTTCGGATTGATCCAGTCCATGGTATAGGAAGTATTGTCGTCGTTATAAGAAATAGAAGTAGAAGAGCTGTACTGCATGTCCTGTCCATCGGCTTCGAACATGTTGTTCTCGTTTGCTATCAGGTTACCGGCAGGATCAAACACCCGAAGATAGATCTTATGATAATCCTTCTCTGCCAATGGATTGGGGATAATGTCAAATGTCACGCTGAGTTTCTTCGCAGAACCAGCCTTAGTAATTTCAATGTTCCTTCCGCTGCTTTTTACACGATATGCGGTTACACCAACATTGGCGGCCTTTAGCGCAGAACTGGTCTTAACCCTGGCAGCCAGTTCAGAGTTCTTCTGTTCCAGCTCGGCGGCGCGCCTTTCTACAGAAGTTGCAGACTCCTTTAAACTGTCCATCCTTGATTTTAGACTGGAGTTTTCCTTTTCCAGCTTAATGATGGTCTCATTATATGTTTTTACAAATTCACGAAGTTCTTTTACCTGTTCCTGAGCCTTCGCCAGTTCTTCCTGCGTTAGTGTGCCTTCCTGCAAGGCCAGCTTTAATTCCGCAATCTTTTCTCTGGCCAGATTCTGTTCGCCGATCAGCTTATCGCTTAGCGTCACATTCAGGGCGTTTACCTTATCCAGTTCCACTTCGATCTTTTCGACCTCGAGCTTAAGCCTGTCCTTTTCAGTGGTTACACTAACATAGCGGTCGTTTTGTTGCTTGTCCTTGAAAAAGAGGTAGGCATTGGTGCCCAGTAATGCAACAATTACCACTACAAGAAAATAAATCTTGTTGCGGTCACCTTTGTTCACTACATCATTCTGATCTGACATCGTTATAATTATAATCTGGGTTTTGGTAAACAACTAACATAATTAAAATATAATAAAAGGGAAAAAAATCCTTCAATTTGTATGAGACTTTCAAAAAAATCGTTTACTTGCTTAGGTCAGGGACTGAAACGCCCGCAGTACAAAACAAATGAAACTATTTTTACATTACTGAAAAAAGGACAAAGGGATGCTTAAACGTACTATTTATGCTCTATTATCAATTTTATCAATATCAATACCCACAATAGCGCAAACCTTATCAAAAATTGCTCCAAAAAGAGAGTTTAGGGGCGTTTGGGTGGCCACCGTGTCAAATATCGACTGGCCCTCCAGACCAGGCTTGACGGCCGATCGCCAGAAACAGGAACTGATCGGGATCCTTGAACAGCACAAGGCAAACGGAATGAACGCAATCATGCTGCAGGTAAGACCTGCAGCCGATGCCTTTTATAGCAAATCCAGGGAACCCTGGAGTCAGTGGCTCATGGGCCGTCAGGGAGTCGCTCCGGCACCTGGCTATGACCCTCTGGAGTTTGCTATTAAAGAAGCGCATTCAAGAGGGATAGAACTGCATGCCTGGTTCAATCCTTACCGTGCCAGCATGAGCCCCAATTCCATACTCCACGAAAGCCATATGATAAGGCAAAAGCCGGAATGGTTTTTTACCTATGCCGGTAAAAAACAGTTTGACCCCGGAATCCCCGAAGTAAGGGAATACATTGTACAAGTAATCCTCGACGTTGTAAAGGGATATGACGTCGACGGGATACATTTTGACGATTATTTTTATCCCTATAAGGTAGAGGGGCAGCGCATCAACGACAGTGCCACCTTCGGGAAGTACCGCGGCGAATTTAGTGACATTGGCGACTGGCGCCGCAATAACGTCAACCTGCTGATCAAACAGCTCAACGACAGCATCCATTACTATAAAAAATATGTAAAGTTCGGTGTAAGTCCTTTCGGCATCTGGAGAAACAGCTCAGAAGATACCCTTGGCTCGGCAACCAGCGGCCTGTCCAATTACGCTGAGCTTTTTGCCGATTCCAGAAAATGGGTTCAGGAAGGCTGGGTAGATTATATCAATCCGCAAATCTATTTTAGCTTCACCAGAAGGGTCGCGCCCTTCAATACGCTAGTAGACTGGTGGAGCAACAACACCTATGGCCGGCACCTCTATATTGGTCAGGCCGCCTACCTGGTCAACCAGCGTATGGAAGCCGCATGGCGGTTGCCCAATCAGATTCCGGATCAGGTCCGTTACATCAGGAACAACAATAGGGTGCAGGGAAGTGTTTATTTCAGTTCTAAATCATTTTCTACCGTAGCCCGTGCTGCCGGAGATTCTTTAAAGAACGATCTGTATAAATATCCTGCCCTGCCACCACAGATGCCATGGCTCGATGAGACCGTGCCCAATCAGCCACAGCAACTCACCGCAGATGCGCTAAACGATGGGGTACATCTGAAATGGGAGGCACCGCTTAAGGCGAGCGATGGCGAAACGGCATCCGGATATGTAATTTACCGTTTTGAAGAAGGTGAGAAAATCGATGTGCTGAACGCCAAAAATATCCTGCGCATCAGTTTTGAAGACTTCAGCACCTTTATCGATACCGATGTAGACAGCGGCAAAAGATACAATTACCTGGTAACCGCATTAGACAGGCTCAAAAATGAAAGTGAACCCAGTGGCCCGGTAGGTATCCAGGCCGGGAATATACCGGCTCCCAATTGATCAGCATAATCTGCCCGGACTGAAAAAAAGAGTGGCCTGTACAGCGATATACAGGCCACTCTTTTTATTAAAACGCTAATACTTATTTTTTAGGTAACAATACTAAACGGATATAATTGTCTTCGTTCAGGTATTTTTGCGCAGTAGCCTTCGTTGTCTCGATGGTAACCGCATCCAGTCTTTTCCTGTAACCCAGGATCTGGTCCGGATTGTCGCCATTTTTCAGCTTGCTGCTGATATAGTTCAGCCAGAAATTGTTGTCCCGCAGGCTCAGCTCAACCTGGCGCTGTTCTTCTGACTTAAACTTACTGATGTCATCGGCAGTAGCTCCGCTTCCCTTAATCTTAGCCACCTCATCCAGCGAGGCAGCGATCAGTTTTTCAACATTTGCCGGTGCACAGCTAAAGGAGATGTTAAAATAGTAATGTGAATTTGGATATTTTTCGATGCTAAGGCCTACTCTGGGACTATATACCCCACTTTCCTTTTCTCTCAGCCTTTCCAGAATCTTAATCTCAAGAGCAGCCTTTACCGCTTCCAGTTGTGTGTTGTTCTCTGCGTTAAATTCATAGTCGCCATGCAGGTAAAGCTCTACCGCCGCCTTATCTTCCAGGCCTTTATAAACGGTCTTGCTGATCTTTCCTTTCGGTGATCTGATACCCAGATCAACAAAGTTCTGCTGCTTGTCCAGCGAAGGCAGGCTGGCAAGATACGTTTCAATAAACGGCTTAATGGTATTCATATCAAAAGACCCGATGATTACAAAAGTCTGCTCTCCCAGATCGGCAAAACGTTCCTTATAGAAATCAAAAGCCTTATCCAGGGAAACTTTTTCCAGGTCTTCCAGGTTGGTTGGCATTGCACGCTTGTGATAAGATGAAAGCACAGCCTGTACCGTATCAGCGAAAACACTGTTTGGATCGGCATTTTTGTTCCCCAATACCACCTTATAATCACTGATGTTCTTATTAAAGATCTCCACGTCCTTCCGTGGATTGGTGGCATAAGCATACACCATCTGGAAAGCCGTTTCCAGATCCTTAGGAGAAGCACTTCCGCTAAAACCCTGGTACAGATCAGTAACATAAGCGCCGGCGCGGCCGGTATTCCCAGCCAGCAGCTTATTGAGCTGAGTAGGGTTAAAATCACCCACGCCACTCTCAGGAATCAGGCCCACCATCTGCACCGACTCGTTGTCCGCGTCGCTGCCCAGCGAAGTACCCCCCTTAGAAAAGGAACTGAAGATCACCTGGTCATTTTTAAAATCGGTTTGTTTCAGTACTACTTTAATCCCGTTGCTCAGGGTCAGTTCAGTTGCGCCTATCGATTCGATCTTTGCTTCGGCAGTGATCTTGCCAGCCACAGGTTTCTTTTCCAGTAAAGGCTTGTTTACCGAATTGTCAACATAAGCCGTCACACCCGCGCCCGCATGCTTTACAGCGGCAATCAGTTGTGCCTCCGAAGGCAGGGTCGCCTTGTCCTTTTCAGGAGCCTGAACCACGATGATCTGGTTCTCTTTTGTAATCATCGTTTTAGCCAATTGGTTCACCTCTGCAAGTGTAACTGCCGCCAGGGCCTTATCTGTCTCGGCAGCGATAAAGTCAATAGAAGGTATTGGAGCTCCGGTCAGGAAATTGTTCAGGTATTGCTGTACGAAATTTGAAGACGGTGTTTTGTCTTTTTCCTTCAGTTGTTTCTCATTGTTGGCCAGGATATTTTTGCGGGCCACATCCAGTTCAGACTGTAAAAAGCCAAACTGTGCCGCACGCTCATTTTCAGCAAGTGCAGCAACAAGCCCTTTTTCAAGCGTAGCGCCCGAATTCGTGGCCACTACCGTCTGCAATGCATTGATGCCTGCCACAAGACCACCCTGATAGGGGCCATAATTGCTCTGGGCAAAGATAAAAGGCGCATTTCCCTTTTGCAGGATCTCCTGAATCCTGGCACCCAGCATGCTGTTGATCATTGAAAATATCAGCTTCTTCCTGTAGTCTGCAGTCGTTTTCGAAACCGCGCCGCGCTGTTTGTACATTACCAGTGCCACATTGTACGGCTGCTCCGGATCGGTGATCACCTTTACCAATGGTTCTTTATTGTCCGGCAGATCATATTTCAGTCGTGGTCTCGGGTTCGCAGGGTTTGTCAGGTCCGAAAAATTGGCTTTGATCAGTTCTTCCACGGCATTTATATCAAAATCACCTACTGCGATTACTGCCTGCAGGTTCGGCCTGTACCAGTCCTTGTAAAAACTCCTGATCTTATCGTGTGTAAAGGTCTGAAGAATATCGATCTTGCCAATAGGAAGCCGATTTTCATAGCGCGAGCCTTTCAACAGCAGCGGGAGTAATTGCTTGCTCATGCGCTCCTGCGCATTCTTGCCACGCTGGCGATCCTCTTCAATGATCACACCACGCTCTTTGTCGATCTCATCACCCTCCATGATTACCTTGCCTGCCCAGTTGGCCAGGATCTTAAAGCCGTTCTTAAAAACAGCAGCGCTATCGGTAGGAATCGGTAACTGGTATACGGTCTGGTCAAAACCGGTATATGCATTCAGATCAGCCCCAAATCGGACACCCGCTTTTTGCAGATAGTTGATCATTTCATTTTTCGGGAAATCTTTGGTGCCGTTAAAAGCCATGTGCTCGGTAAAGTGGGCAAGACCCTGCTGGTTGTCTTCTTCCATCAGCGAGCCGATCCTGGTGGCCAGATATAGCTCCGCCCTGTCTTTTGGTTCGGTATTTTTTCTGATATAGTAAGTAAGCCCGTTCGGCAGTTTTCCGATCTTCACATTCGGATCGTTTGGAATAGCTGTGCCAGCCGGTTTTGTGCTGGTAGCGGCTGCAATTTTTTTAGGCGCAGATTTTTTCTGCTGAGCCCATGAGGGAGCGTTTACAGTCATTAAGACTGCTAATCCTAAACTAAGGACGATGGTTCTTTTCTTCATGAATAGTAATAAAGTTTGTCGGTCTCTAAATTAAACTTTTATAATGATTTTCCTGCTGTACATTACCCAAAGAATTAGTAACCAGAAAAGTACAAAAGTTATGGCCATTGCCAGAGAAGCATTCACCGGAGAAAAATTAGGCGTATAGAAAGTTTCATAAAGCCAGCTGTGGAATCCGGCCTCAGTACCATCAGGTTTTTTCATTGTGATCATATTCAGCGTCCGCGGCAGGAGCCCCGATAAAAAGAATACCGTGATCGCATTCACACCATAGACCACAAAAGGTTTGGTAAACCTACTGTAGTTGTTCACATCGATGATCCAGTAACTTGCAGCCAATACCACAGTAGCCAGGCCACCCGTAAAGAGTACAAATGAACTTGTCCATAAGGCTTTGTTGATTGGAAACTGCAATCCCCAGATCCAGCCCAGTGCTATAGCGGCAAAGCCTGCGCAAAAAAGCCAGGCCATTTTAATACCGGCATCGATATCTTTCCGTTTAAGGTAAACACCAACCATAATTCCAAAGAGGCCGGTAGCCACCGCAGGAACGGTGCCCAGTATGCCTTCAGGGTCCCAGGTTTTAGCCGACTTCCACAAATGGGCCTCAGTAAGTACAGTACGGTCCAGCCAGGCGCCCAGGTTTGTTTCCTTTTCCAGGTTAGCATAGCCGACGCCGGGCACCGGTACAAAAGTCATCAACGCCCAATATGCCGCCAGCAACACTATAAATAACCTGAACATATTTTTTTCAGCCGTCTTTAAAAAGATAACCGATGAGATGAGAAACACTACCGCTATGCGCTGCAATACACCAGGGATACGCAGGGTCTGAAAAGCTTCCAGCGGTTCTGTAAAAACCCTGGGATAGAGGGACAGAAACAGGCCCAGCCCGAAAAGGATCAGCGCTCTTTTCAGTGCCTTCCATAGGGTCTTGCTATGAGTGGCCGGATCGGCCTTTTTACTACCCATAGCATAAGCAACAGAGACCCCAACGATAAACAGGAAGAACGGGAATACCAGGTCAGTAGGCGTGCAGCCGTTCCATTCCGCATGCTCCAGTGGTGCATAGATATGACCCCAGTCGCCGGGGTTATTTACCAGTATCATGGCAGCAACGGTAGCCCCTCTGAAAAAATCCAGCGACAGCAGGCGGGCAGGTTTATCGGTTAATGTTGAGGTCATACTTTAGCGGTATAAAAGCAGTAAGGCCCGAATCAACTCCGGGCCTTACGTAAAGGTAATTAAAATATGTAACGGACAAAAGCCTCCATCGCCTCATAGTCGGCAAGTCCCAGGTTATCATAAGCCCGGGCGGTTTCCCTGTTACGGTCTTCAGCCCTTTTCCAGAACTCCCTTGCGTCATCACCCGGGAAAACTGCGCGGTCCTTCTGCGACTGGTGCTTGAAGATGGCGAATTTTTTCCGCTCTACTTCCTGAGGACTCAGTGGCACGGCCATCTCAATCTCATGGGTCTCAAACTCCTGCCATGCACCGCGGTACATCCAAAGCCAGCAATCTTTCACCCAGTCTTCAGTTTTGGCCAGGCGCTGTAAAGCCCTCAGAATTATATTAAAACATACGATATGTGTGCCATGCGGATCCTCAAAATCTCCGGCGGCAAATACCTGCTGTGGTTTAACCTTTTGCAGCAATTCGATAGTGAGCTCAACATCCTCATCCGTTACCGGATTTTTCTGATTCTTTCCGCTTTCGTAAAAAGGCAGCGCCATAAAATGAATGTGGTCATCTTCCAACCCGCAATAGCGTGCTCCGGCTATGGCCTCACCCTTTCTGATCAGTCCTTTTACGGTCTGAATCTCGTGGGTGTCTACCTGGTTGGGCTGTTTATGTTCCATGAAGTCACGCATATTACTGTACATTGCTTTCAGTTCAGGCTGGTCATGACCCATTTTTTCGGCGAAGTCGATATTAAATTCCACGAAGCGAAGCACATCATCATCCCATACCGCTGTATTTCCCGAGGTTTGATAGGCCACATGAACATCATGCTGCTGATCTACCAGACGGATGAAAGTACCGCCCATAGAGATCACATCATCATCAGGGTGCGGAGAAAAGATAATGGAACGTTTTTTCGCTGGTTCCGCACGCTCCGGTCTTTGCGAATCATCTGCGTTGGGCTTACCGCCCGGCCAGCCAGTAATGGTATGTTGTAATTTATTAAAAATATCAATGTTGATGTTGTAAACCGGGCCCCTGTCTACTGCCAGTTGTGCCATACCGTTGTTGTTGTAATCATCTTCGGTTAGCTTCAGTACCGGCTTGTGCAAGTAGTTTGCCAGCCAGATCACTGCCTTCCTGGTCAGTTTTTCATCCCACACGCAGTCCTTAACCAGCCATGGGGTGTCAAATCTGGTCAAAAGGGAAGCAGCATCCTGATCCAAAATGAACTCTACATTTTCAGACAACTGCAAATAAGTAGCAGGCACATCACTCGAAATCTCACCTTCTACCGCTTTCTTAATGATAGAAGCCTTTTTGCGGTTCCAGGCCATCAGGATAATCTCTCTGGCTTTGAAAATCGTACCGATACCCATGGTAATGGCTTTCGTAGGCACGAATGATTTACCACCAAAATCCCTTGCAGCATCGCGGCGTGTCAGGTCGTCCAGCGTTACCAGACGGGTACCCGAATTGGGTGCAGAACCAGGCTCGTTGAATCCGATGTGGCCCGTACGTCCGATACCCAGGATCTGGATATCCAGACCGCCGACATCGGTGATCTTTTTCTCATAGGCAAGGCAAAAGGCAGGAATGTCTTCCAGCTTCAGCGTACCATCTGGGATGTTTACATTTTTTTTGTCGATATCGATGTGATCGAACAAATTTTCATTCATAAACGAAACGTAACTCTGTGCGGCATCGGGCTGCATAGGATAGTACTCGTCCAAGTTAAAGGTGATCACGTTTTTAAAGCTTAAACCTTCTTCTTTATGCATTCTAACCAGTTCTGCATAAACAGCTATCGGAGTAGCTCCTGTAGCCAAGCCCAAAACTGCGTGATCGTTGTTTTGCTGCTTTTGTTTGATAAGGTTCCCAATACGTTTAGCTACACTAATTGATGCTGCTTTAGGGTTTTCGTAGACAGAAACGGGCAATTTTTCAAAGCGCGTTTCTTCCAGAAGATTTAATCTTGCCATTTAGTTGTTCTTAAAGTTAGTACGGAGCAGTAAATATAGTTTACTCTGATGGCTTTATCAAATACTTTAGGAGACCCGGACATGCAAAATAAACTGATTTTTTACCGATTTCGTGGTTTCCATGCGATGCAAACGATTGAACTTCTGAAATAAAAAATAGTAAATAATTGAAACTTGTAAGCAAAATCTTTGCTGAAGGCAGGAACATTCTAACTGATGACGGTTATAAGTCCGGCCGGACAAGGCTGGTAACTGACAGCTACCTCAATCGTAGTGAGTCCGCCATGAGTCCGCCATGAGTCCACGGTGAGTCCACCTTTTCCCAGTAAAAAGGCGGACTCACCGTGGACTCATGGCGCTGTCATAGCGCAATCATCAGGAATCAGGTGATAGTTAGGTAGCAGGCAGCATTACGGCACTGTACAGTAAGGCCAAAAATCTTATATTGCGGAATGCTATTGTATTTTTTAATATGAACAGGAACTGGCGAAAATGCTTTGAGATCATCAGCAAAAGTGAGCGGCTTATCGTCGGGCTGATGTCAGGTACTTCAATGGACGGACTGGATGTTGCATTATGTTCGATCAGCGGGTCGGGGGCAGAAACTAAGGTCAGGCTCATTAATTTTAAGACCATTGGTTATGAAAATGAATTGAAGGCAGAGATAAAAGCTATTTTTTCCCGTAAGGATGCAGATCTGCAACTGGTGACCCTGATGAACGAAAAGATCGGGCTGCTGCATGGTGGGATGGTGCTGCAGGCGCTGGAAGACTGGAGCCTGAAACCTGAAGATATTGATGTAATCGCCAGCCACGGACAGACGATCTTCCATGCCCCGGCATCACTGCATGGCCTTCCGGCCTATCCGAATGCGACACTGCAGATCGGCGACGGAGATCATATTGCTGTTAAAACCGGCATCATGACCATTTGTGACTTCAGGCAAAAACACATCGCCGCAGGCGGAGAGGGTGCTCCTCTGGCCGTATATGGCGATTATCTGTACTTTTCTAAAAAAGGAGAAGACCGGGTGATGCTGAACATTGGCGGTATCGCCAACTTTACTTATCTGCCGGCAGACAATGACGCGTCGAGGGTGTTTTCTACTGATGTGGGCCCCGGCAATACGCTGATGGACCAATTTGTTCAGCAGCATTACAGCGGTTTATATTACGATAAGGATGCTGCGCTGGCGCGTGCAGGCGGCATAAATGAAGAGTTACTACAGGCGCTGATGGCCGAACCGTTTTTAAAGTCTGGTTTTCCTAAAACTACCGGGCCAGAGCTATTTAACCTCCATTATCTCGAAAAGGCCAGGCAGCGTTCCGGCACTTTGGGTCTGTGCAATGAAGATGTTATGGCTACGCTCAATGCATTTTCTGCAGAGACGATTATTGAGGCGGTAAAAAGATGTTTTGCTAAAAGTAAAATCAGCATTTACCTGAGTGGCGGGGGCATGCACAATCCTTTATTGACAGATCAGCTGAAAAAGGGCTTGCCCAATGCGGCTTTTTTTACTACAGACGCCCTGGGTATCGATCCGGATGCTAAAGAGGCGGTGCTTTTTGCCTTGCTGGCCAATGAAACGCTGACAGGGGGAGATACCGATTTTGGCCCCAGGGCGGGCGTTCCTTCGGTAACAATGGGTAAGATCTGCTTTCCTTCCTAGCTTTTGATTCTGTTTGCTAATAGCGTATATTTAGGTAATCAAAACCGAACATATGAAAATACTCTACGCTATTGGGCACCCGGTAAACAGGCTTGTTTTATGGGTGCCGATTTTATTTTTGATGCTTGCCACCACGGCAAGCGCGCAGACCAGGCGGTATACTTTAAGCGGGCGCGTCACCGATGGCAGCTCAGACTCTGGGATCCCGGGAGTTGTGGTCAAGGTGATGAATACAAATTTTGCGGTAGCCACGAATGGAGAGGGCAAGTATAGCCTGGCCGCCAATTTGGACCCGGGTACTTACCAGGTCAGTTTTTCTTCTGTGGGTTTCAAGACCCAGACTAAAAGCGTGCAGCTGGGGGCCAATGCAGAGGCGGTGGTAAATGGCGAGCTGAGTACTGACAATATAGGGCTCGACGAAGTGATTGTGACCGGTACCTCACAGGGAACTACCCGAAAGCAAATGGGTAGTTACGTGAGCTCAGTTAAAGGAGATGCTTTGGTGCGGGCGCCGAGTGGGAATGTACTTTCTTCTTTACAGGGTAAAACCCCCGGAGCGCAGATCAGCCAGAATTCCGGTGATCCGGCCGGTGGAATGTCTGTGAGGCTCAGGGGCGTGAGTTCCATTAACTCTTCTTCTGAACCTTTGTATATTATTGACGGGGTAATCGTGAATAACGCAACGACAAGGGTAACCAATACTTCTGCTAATTACGATGGCGGGAGCAGCTCCGGCAATGGTGCCGGACAGAATGGAAATTTTGTAGGTAGTATAGGCCAGAACAGGATGGTGGATATCAATCCGAACGACATTGAAAGGATCGAGGTATTGAACGGTGCTGCCGCGGCAGCGATCTATGGATCGAGGGCGAATGCGGGTGTGATACAGATTTTCACGAAAAGAGGCGTTAGCGGAAAGCCGGTGATCAGTTTTTCCACCAGCCTGACTTCAAGCCGCTTGCGCAAACAGGTGGACGTGAATCAGTCGCCGGTTAAGTTTGGTGGTTCTGTTGATGCTTTTACGCAGGATGTGATCCAGACGACGGGTACCCCGCCGGCTTTGCTAACCAATACGACGCCGGTAACCAGGTACAATTACCAGGATTATATTTTTAGGACCGGGACTGGTACTGACAATACGATTTCCCTTTCGGGCGGTAGCGAAAACACCAAATTGTATACTTCTGTCGGCTATTTTTCCAACCAGGGAATCATCAAGAATACTGATTTCAAGCGGTATAACATGAGGGCGAATCTCGATCATAAGATAAATGACTGGGCTAAGGTTACTGCCGGGTTTAATTATGTCCATAGTGATGCGAATGAAAAGCCGGATGGAAACTCCTTCTTTTCGCCGATGAACTCTGTGACTATCATTGGAAATTTTCATGATATTTTTGCCAGGGACGCTTTGGGAAATCTGAAGGCGGTAGGTGAGCGTGGCAGGGTTAACCCCGTGTCGGTGATTGAAGACATTAAGCAACGGCAGTTTACCAACCGGGTAATCGCAAACACAAAACTGGTCTTGAATCCTGTAAAAAATCTTACAGTGGATTATACAATGGGAGTAGACAATACCATTCAAAATGGTACTACCTACATTCCTCCCTTTGCTTATAATGTAAGTACAGGGTTTTATGGTGGGGGTGCTGCACTGGATCCGGCGTTGAACGGCTATGCCAGCGCGGCCAATGCAACTACGACTTTATTCAATAATGAGGTCAACCTGACTTACGATGCTAAACTGGCTGAACGTCTTTTGTCGACTACGCAGCTTGGCGGATCCTATCAATATCAGAAAGACATGTATTCGCTGTTGAATGGCAGGGGGCTTGCGCCTTTTGTTCAGACTGTAAATGGGGCAAGTACAATACTGCCCAATAACGACATTAGGGCCGAGCAGTCTATTAGCGGGGCTTATTTACAGCAAAACTTTAAATACAAAGATCATCTGTTTGTGACGGGTGCCCTCCGGGTAGATCAGTCTACGGTATTTAGTGTGAAGGACAGGACGAACCTTTATTTAAAGGCAAATGTTAGTTATGTGCTTTCTTCTGCCGATTACTGGGCCGCCCTTGGGGTGTCAGACTGGTGGGATGCTTTTAAGATCAGGGCGGCTTACGGAGAGTCGGGGAACTTAACAGGGATAGGTCCTTATGATCGTTTCAATGAATACCTTTCACAGTCTTATCTGGGCAAAACTTCCCTGGCGTCCAGGGGGCAGTTGGCCAATACGGCGATAGCGCCTGAACTTCAGCGTGAACTGGAGGTCGGAGCTGATCTGGCTTTCTTCAAAAACCGGTTGGGAATAGTATTTAACTGGTATGACAAGAAGGTTAGCGATCTTTTACTGCCTGTTGTGATTGCGCCTACTACCGGATTCACAACCTTGCTGGAAAACAGGGGCTCGCTTAGAAATAAGGGTATCGAGCTGATGGTTACCGGTACTCCTGTAGCTGCCGGTGATTTCAAATGGAATACCTCTGTTATTTTTAACCGGAATAGAAATAAGACGGTCGGGGGTGGCGCGTTGAGGCTGATTTCTACCAATGCAGGGGCGCCTGTAGCGATAATTGACGGGCAGCCAACTGGTGTCTTCTATGGTACCTTTTTTGCACGGAACGCCGACGGAAGTCTGCTGACGAACGCTGCGGGGATTCCTCAGCTGGAACGCGGGGTGCAGAACTCTACAACGACTTTTACGCCACAGCGTGATGCGAATGGATTGCCGGTGGGTACGACGCTGCGGAAAGTTTTAGGTGATCCGAATCCGGATTACACGGGGTCTTTTGTAAATGATTTCTCTTACAAAAAACTGAGCCTGCATGTACAGCTGGATGCTTCTGAGGGTGCGGATGTATGGAACGCAGACTGGAGAACCCGTCAGGGTGTGGGTAATGGCAAGGTGGCCGAAGATGAGCAGACCGGCAAGTTGCCAAGGGGTTATGTTGCCGGGGTGTATGCTACCGAGGAATGGAGAATTGATGATGGCTCTTATGTCAAGCTGAGAGAGGTTTCGTTGAGCTACAACGTGGGTAAGGTTAAATTTCTGCAGGACCTGACCATCAACTTAAGTGGAAGGAACCTGGTTTCATGGGATAATTACAAGGGTTATGATCCGGAGCTGAACTCTGGGGGGCAGTCGACTATTTTAAGGAATATAGATTTTGGGTCGGTGCCGATCCCGAGAACATTCAGTCTGGGTTTACAGGTTAAGTTTTAATTTTTAAGAGGATTCATATGAAAAAGTATATAAGTAAAATAATATATGTTGTGCTGATCGTATTGTCAGTCTCGTCTTGTAAGAAAGAGTATAGAAATCCCGGAGGCGCGAATGCTGATGATGTGTTGAATTCGCCTACCGGCCTTACTGGTGTGGCAGTTGGCTTGCAGAGAACTTACACGGTTGGCCGTTTGGGCGTTTATTTCAATTCGGTTTCGGTTTCTGGTTTTGTAACCAATGAGATCTTATTGATGAATTCAGGGAATATTCCGGAGCTTCAGTTGTTTACTGGTGGTAACAGCGTAGACGGAACCAATAACATCCTTACAAATTTGTGGACCAACAGCAATAAGATCATTTATGATGCAGACAATGTGATCAATAACTCGTCAGAGCTTGGAGATAAAAGCTACGCTGCCGGACTGATCGCCTATTCGAGTATTTTTAAGGCGCTTGCGTTGGGCAACTTGTCGCAGTACTGGGAAAAGATCCCTGCCGGCATCGGCCAGAATGTTGGTTTCATTAGCAGGATTGAAGGGTTTACAAAGGCGATAGCGGTGATTGATAATGCGCTGGCAACTGTTGCGGCCAATCCGATTAGTGCGGGCTTTCAGTCTAATGTTCCTGCGGGGATCGATATCGTGAACACTTTGCATGCGTTGAAGGCGAGGTATGCACTTTTTGCCGGCAATTATGCCCTGGCGCTGACCGCTGCTAATAGTGTAGACCTGACTAAGAAGTCTACTTTTAATTTTGATGCGCAAACGCTGAACCCAATATTTGAAATCGCGACATCAACAAATAATGTCTTTCAGCCTACGAACGCCAATCTGGGCCTTACCGGGGCCAACGTTCCTGATCCGGCAGATAAGAGACTGGTATTTTATACCCTTCCGAATGCAACCGCACCGGTGGCAAGGCTGGCTGGCTTCGGGTTGACGGGTGCTACAGCTATCCCGGTTTACCTGCCCGGCGAAATTACGCTGATCAAGGCGGAAGCCTATGCCAGGCAGGCTGTGCCTGATCCGGTAAATGCATTGATAGAGCTAAATAAGGTTGTAACCAAACAGCCTGCAGCAGATCCCTTTGGCGTTGGCGCAGGATTAACTCCTCTTATTGGTGCACTGACTCCTGCCCAGATTTTACCATTGATCTTTAAACACAGGTCGATTGAGTTGTATTTGTCTGGTTTAAAACTGGAAGATATGCGGAGGTTTGAAATACCGGTTTCGGAGCGTAAAAGGAACTTCTTCCCTTATCCTTTTACGGAGCGGGACAATAATCCAAATACTCCGCAGGATCCGGCGTTTTAAGCCATCTGATCCTGTAAAAGAAAAGGAGGCCATTTGGCCTCCTTTTCTTTTACAGGATTTCTAAGGTCCTGACTTTGTAGGTAGTTAATGCAGGGTCACCGGGACTGAGTTCTGTTACGAGGTAGTGTATATTTTCAAGAGTGGCTACTTTTAGTCTCAGGGAGATATCCAGTTTTTCTGAGATGCAAAGTATGGCAGTTCTTTTTGAAGAGTTGAGCATTGTTTTTTTGAGCTGATTGATCTCCCAGTCTGTATCTGTAAGCCCGTCTGTGGGGTGAAGCGCACTCGTGCCCAGCAGGCAGAGGTCCGGGCTGATCTCTGAAAGCTGATTGATCACGTGGCCTCCATAAGTTACCTGTGAATTTTTGGAGAACAGGCCCCCGATAAGGATCACCTCTATCTTAGCGTATTTGGCCAGTTCTATGGCTACGAACGGACTGATGGTAAAGAAAGTAGCGTGCAGATTTTCTGGAAGCTGTTTGGCTAATTCTATAATGGTAGTTCCGCCGCCGGTGAGGACAACCATGCCGTCTTTGATGAGTGATATGGCTTTCCTGGCGATCGCAATTTTGGCATCCTTGGCGTATACCGCGCTGTCATCAAATGAAGACTGGTAAGACTTGGAAAGTGCACCGCCATGGACCTTGAAAAGCTGATTGGCATCAAAAAGTTCCTGCAGATCACGCCTGATGGTATCTTCAGAAACGTTGAGTAGCTGAACGAGATCAGAAGTTAGTACGCGGTTGTGCAGGTTGATCTGACGCATTATGAAATCATGGCGTTCCTTTTTGAGCATCGGTTTAATTTTTGGCTAAAGTAAATAAAATCCGTTTCAAATAGGATATGCATGTTTTTGCGGGTTTGTGCAATGTTGATTGTGAATTAACATAAAAATACTGCATTATATTGCAAAATAATGGAAAAAGTTTATGATATTTACTAGAGGTTAGATATTTATGCGTTTAATTGCGTGTTTATATTCCTGCTTACTAACGAAACTCAACTTAAATTTTAACCAAAAACTATTGTTCATGAAAAAAAGACTACTCATGGTTTTTTTGGGTACATTTCTTTTAACCGCTCAGGTTATTGCCCAGCAGATAACAATCACAGGTAAGGTAACGGATTCAGAAAATGGACTGCCGTTACCTGGTGTTTCTGTAAAAATGAAAGGCGCGCCGATTGGCGCCCAAACTAATGCTGCGGGGGTCTACAGTATTAAGGCTGACCCAAGGGCCATTTTAATTTTTAGTTATATCGGTTACATCACTCAGGAAAAATCTGCAGCAGGGGCGGCTACGCTGAATATCGTTCTGGCTCCGGATGCCAAGGCTTTGAACGAGGTGGTTGTAACGGCATTTAACATTGCTCAGGATAGGAAGAGCATCAATTATGCTTTTCAAAATGTCAAATCAAAAGACATTGAGGAATCAAGACAACAGAACATTGTAAATGCACTTCAGGGCAAAATCGCTGGAGCTGTCATCACGAGTTCAGGTGGTGGTCCTGGTGAAGGTGCGTCTATTGTTCTTAGGGGTGGAAGTTCGTTAGATGGAGATAACCAGCCCTTGTTTGTTGTGGATGGAATTGCGCTGGACAATAGCTCATTTGTTGAATCTACGTCTCCGGGGGCTGGTAGTTCGTTTAATGGCCTTTTGGGAAGAAGTCTTGGTACACCCAACAGGGCCTCGGATATTAATCCTGAGGATATAGAAAGTGTGACGGTACTAAAAGGGCCTGCTGCTGCGGCTCTTTATGGTGTTAAGGCAGGGAATGGTGCAATTATCATCACTACGAAAAAGGGGAAAACCGGCTCAACCAGTGTAGTGTATAATAATATTTTTTCCTGGGACAATGTGATGAGGCTTCCGGAGACGCAATCAAAATTTAAGCAAGGGACAGGAGGTGTTTATGCGCCTACCAGCCGCGATTCTTATGGATCTGAGTTTTTGCCCGGAGAAACGATCTATGATAATTTGGGTGAGTTCTTTGTGACGGGGAAGGCACAGACGCACAATTTGAGTGTGTCGGGAGGATCTGATAAATATACATTTAGATTTTCTGCGTCTCACGCCGACCAGAATGGTGTTGTTCCTAAGACAGAATACGGTAAAACCTCGTTGAGGTTGGCCGGAAGTGCTATTGCAAGTGACAAATTTACGGTAACGGGGTCGGCTAACTATGTAAGGACGACAGGCAGGAGGCCGCTTCAGGGTCCGGGTTTGTTTGGCGGTTCAGGAGGTTTCCTTGTGAGTATTTTTAACTGGCCTAAGAATGATAACATGAAGGATTATCTGAGTCCTGACGGCACCAGGAGGAGATTGCTTGCCAGTGTTACCGGAGATATCGACAATCCTTATTTTACCATAGACAAAAATCCGCAAACAGATGCGAATGATCGTTTTTTGGGAACGGCGGGTATTGAGTATAAGCCCCTGGACTGGTTGAAAGTAAATTATACGGTTGGTACCGATCTTTACACAGAGAGAAATCAGAGTGTTCGTGCTGTTGGTACGTCTTTGCCGAATAACCAAAATGGGGGAATCGGGCAAACTGTCAACTCTTTTCAAAGTTTGACTTCCAATTTAATCGTTACGGCGGAAAAGAGTTTTGGAGATTTTTCTACATCACTGGTGCTTGGAAATGCAGTTGATCAGGTTAAATTTAATACCATTGATGTGCTGGGGTTAATATTTCAAAATCCTGATTTTATAAGTATCAATAATACGGTAAACCGGAGTCTGGTTCAAAGGAACTCAACCAAGAGAATTATAGGCGCTTTTGGTAGTTTTAATGCAGACTGGAAGAAAACAGTGTTTTTTAATATTACCGGACGTAATGACTGGTCGTCTACACTTCCTGTAAAAAATCGTTCATTCTTTTACCCTTCTGTAAGTTTGGGCTATGAATTTACCAAGACATTAAACCTGGAAGCTGATAGTTGGTTAAGTTATGGAAAGATCAGGGTTTCCTACGCAGATGTAGGTAAGGATACTGCTCCATACAGAATCGAATCGCCTTTACAGGCCAATACTTTCGTCGGGGGTGGTTTTAGGTACGGCTTTTTTGGTAATAATCCTGAACTCAAGCCTGAAACCAGAAGATCTTATGAGGTTGGACTGGATCTGCAGTTCCTTAAAGAAAGGATCAGGTTAGACGCGACATTTTATCGTGATAAAACTATTGATCAAATCATCGCGCCCAGAGTTAGCCAGGCAACAGGCTTTATTTTGCAATACATTAATGGAGGCTCTGTGCAAAATCAAGGGATAGAACTGATGCTTTCAGGTACGCCGGTCAGAGGGAAAGATTTTGGCTGGGATGTGAACTTTAATTTTGCAAGAAACGTGAATGAGGTGCTGGCGCTTCCTTATCCGTTAACAATCCTTAGGAATTCTGATGCCTCTATTATTAATGTTGCGGAGGGTGCATCTTATCCTGGTAAATCGTTGACATCAATCAGTGCGACGGATTATATCAGGGATCCGGAAGGAAGAATTATCGTTGATGCAAATGGATATCCTACTTTTAATACCTTATTCTCTTATGGCGGAGATCGTGCGCCGAAGTTCACTTTGGGATTAAATAATACGTTTCGATATAAAAATGCCGAACTGAGTTTCCTTGTAGACATCAGAAAGGGCGGGGATGTGATCAACGGAAATGAATGGGAACTGGTAAGGTCCGGCCTCAGTAAGCAGACTGAAGAACGTGGCAAGCAGGTTGTTTTTGATGGGGTTGTAAAAAATGCTGATGGTAGTTTTAGTAAGAACACTAAGGCGGTCGAGCTGACACAGGGCTATTTTGAAAATAACCTGGCTGCTGTAGGCACTGCTTTTATAGAAGATGGGTCTTGGATTCGCTTGAGAACAGTTACATTGAATTACAATCTTTCAAAAAAATATACGCCAAAAGTGTTTTCTAATGTAAATATTTTCATAACGGGGCGTAATCTTGTTTTACTGACCAATTATTCTGGAATAGATCCTGAAGTGGGCGTTTCGGGTGCAGGCGTTCGGGGGGGAGGTTCTGCTGGTTTAGATTATGGTGGTGTACCAAGCCGCAGGGGTTTTGACTTGGGTTTAAAGGTTGGATTTTAGTTAATTGTGAATTATGAAAAGATTTATCATACTTATAGTTTCAGTCGTTTCCATATTTGGAATTTCGGCTTGTAATAAGGATTTTTTGGATGTTAATACGGATCCTAATAATCCTACGGCAACAACACCTAATTTTTTGTTGCCAAGCATCATAGCAAATGGATTTGCCATGCAAGGTTTCGAATCCTATCAGCTCACCGGGTTATTTACTCAAAATGTTGGCAGGAGGGGCGCGCCAAATAGCGGGGTAGAGCAATATTTTCTTGCGCCTAATGTAAGGCCCTTTCAGGACACTTATCAAATTGTCGGAGCTAATATTCCGCCAATGATAGACATTGCGCAAAAAGAAAGTTCTGCCTATTACGTCGGTGCCGGAAAAGTAATGTTTGCTTTAATCCTGGCACATGCGACTGATTTGCTGGGCGATATCCCTTATACAGAAGCTTTTCAGCCTGCATTGACCATATCCCCCAAATACGACAGGCAGGAGGATATTTATGCGGCTGTAAACAAGCTGCTGGATGAAGGGATTGCAGAATTTGAAAAGCCGGTGAGCAGTAACAGCCGCCCGTTTTACTCAACAGTGCCGAGCGTGAGCGGTGATATTTTGTATAAGGGGATAACTTCAAACTGGATTAAGCTGGCCTATTCGCTTAAAGCCAGGCAGGCCAACCACCTGACCAAGAAATCTAGCTATGATCCCAATGTGGTTCTGGGTTATATTGACAAGGCGATAAAGGATAACGCAGAGGATGCGCAGCTGCAATATCAGGCAGTTACAAGTACTATATTGAATTCGACGAATGTATTAGGGCCAACCAGAAATAACATGGGAACACTAACGTTTGGAAGGTATTTTATTGAAATGTTGAACGGTAAAAACCTTCTTGGTGACGAAGCGCTGCCTGATGATCCGAGGCTGCTGGTGATGGCAACAGCAACAAGTACCGGAACGCAGCCAGGAGCTAATAATGCTCAGGCGCTTCCGCCTAATGTCGTATCTGATTTCTATAACACATGGTATGGTAATGATCTTGGCTTATTACTTGTTTTAACGAATGCGGAGGTTCGTTTTATAGAAGCGGAGGCTGCCTTTAGGGCCGGTGCCGCAACAAGACAGAGAGCCTTTGACGCTTATAAAGCTGGCATCACAGCTCATATGAATAAAATCGGGGTACTTCCGGGTCTGAGAGACGAGTACCTGGCTTCTGCTGCAGTTGCTCAGAGTGCGGATGCTTTGACGTTAAAGCACATAATGGAACAAAAATATATTGCACTATTTATGAACCCGGAGAGCTGGGTTGATATGAGACGGTTAGATTATGACGAGAATATATATCCCGGGTTTTATTATCCTTTGGGAGCAAACCCTAATGCCCGGAGTGAGTACCCGCAAAGGACCTTGTATCCTTTAACTGAGATTCAGTTGAATCCTGCAGAAGTAGAAAAACAAGGAGGTAATGCACAGGATTATTTTCTTAAACCATTGTGGTGGAACATTCAATAAATTAACAGATCATG
>Ga0126314_10000168_pt1 | contig 34486 bp, 26 predicted proteins | sample Plot105B_FD_92535 | JGI IMG/M metagenome (GOLD analysis project Ga0126314, IMG submission 92535) | Serpentine soil microbial communities from UC McLaughlin Reserve, CA, USA - Plot105B | ecosystem: Environmental > Terrestrial > Soil > Grasslands | place: USA: UC McLaughlin Reserve, Lake County... | reverse complement strand
CCATCCGGGAACCTGTCCTCGGGGCGCTTGCGGAGCAGCCGCTGGGTGATGGCCTCCAGCGCCAGGGGCACGCGCGCGTTCACCGTGGAGGCGGGGGGCGGCATGCGCGTCTCGATGAACTCGGCCAACACCTCACGGGGCAGGGTGGGCGAGAAGGCCGGGGTGCCGGTGAGCACCTCGTGGAGCGTCACGCCCAGCGCGTAGAGGTCATCCGTGGCGCGGAAGGCGTAGCGCGCGCCGCGTTGGGAGTGGTGCTCGCGGTGGAAGCGCAGGGCCTCCGGGCTGCGGTACTGGGGCGTGCCCGGTGGGAGGGGGCCCTCGGTGAGGGGCAGGGACTCGGCGTGGTTCGCGCTGCCGAAGTCGACGAGCACGGGGGCGTCATCGACGGCGCGCACCAGGATGTTGGAGGGCTTGAGGTCGCGGTGGAACACGTTGCGCGCGTGCAGCTCCCCCAGCGTCCGGGCCAGTCGGGAGAACAGGCGTGCCACGCGCCGCGCGGAGGGGGCCTCGCGCTTCACCCACGCGGCCAGGGTGGCGCCCTCCACGTAATCCAGGACGACGTAGTGGTAGCCCGTCCGCGCATCCGGCCAGCGCCCGTGGGCCCAGACGCGCACGACGTGGGGATGCACCGCGTGGAGCAGACACGCCAGCTCGCGGATGGCTCGCGCGTCCGTGCGGTCCAGGTCCTCGCTGCCCGGTCCTCGCAGCGCGAACTTGAGCGCATGGAGCCGGCCGCCGTGCTCCACCTGGAACACCGCGCCGAAGGCCCCTTGGCCCAGCCGACCGAGGACGCGCCAGGGACCGACCCTCATCCCCGGACGCAGCGCGAGCGGATGGCCCGTCGTCATGGGGACCTCCGGTGTGCCGTGACGGCGACGTGAGCCAGGGGCCGGGTCCAGCGGGGTCTCGTGCAGGACATGCGCACGCCCTCCAGCGACAGGGTGTCCTCGTGGGAGTGCCTCGCGAGAGCCCTGCTGGAGGACGCGTCGGGCCACGGTTCAGGGTGGGGACCGCGTGGGGAATCGGGGCGGAAGGAGAAGGGGGCAATCATCGACGGGACCCGGGGGTTGGGTTGGAGCAATGGGTGACGACCTCCTGGGTTACAACCTAACAGGGTGGCCCCACGTTGGAAGATGGAACAGGTAGGGGTTCGCGCTTGGAGGTCGGAGGACCCTCCTGGAATCCATGCCCGTCCGGGCTGTAACCACGGGCCGCGCGCGGACGTAGCGGGGACGACACCCCTCGGTGGGCCCGGGGCCCGCCGTCACGTCATGAGGTCGCCTCCGTGAGAATGCGCTTTCCGCCGTGCGCCGTGCTCCTGCTGCTGGCCGCCTGTGGCCCTTCCTCCTCGGTGGATGAGGGGCTGGGCGTGGTGGGGGAGCTGGACACGTCGGAGGCGGGCATCACCGCCTTCGTGCGCGCGGGGCGCTACCTGGAGTGGCTCGCGGAGCCCGCGCCGCGCAAATCCGTGAACTCCCACGGGGACAAGGTCCGCGTGTTCTTCAACGCACCGCTGGCGGAGTCGATGAGAGCGGGGAACGCCACGCACCCGGTGGGCAGCATCACCGTGAAGGAGCTGTTCGAGTCGGACGGGAGGACGGTGCGAGGGTACGCGCTCGACGTGAAGGTGTCCGAGGGCTCGGGCAAGAACACGTGGGTGTTCTACGAGGGCTTCGGGCCGGACTACGACGACAACTACTACGGCCGGGGACATGACACCTGTCATGGATGCCACGCGGCCAACGGGACGGACTACGTCGCCACCCCGCTGCCTCGCTGACGGCGCGTAGACTCCCGCCCATGGTCGACGAGCTGATTCGCGGGCTGGGCCTCGTGCCGCACCCCGAGGGTGGTTTCTACAAGGAGATGTACCGCGCGGCGCTGAAGGTGGAGACCCCTCGCGGGACTCGCTCCGCGAGCACGGCCATCTACTACCTGCTGACCCAGGACACCTTCGCCGCGTGGCACCGCGTCACGTCCGACGAGGTGTGGCACTCCTACGAGGGCGCGCCGCTCGCCCTGTACCTGGTGGGCGCTGACGGGCGATTGCAGACGGTGATGCTGGGGCGCGACGTGACGAAGGGCGAGCAACCCCAGTTCGTCGTCCCCGCGGGCGTGCTGCAGGCGGCGGAGTCCGTGGGCGCGTACTCGCTGGTGGGCTGCACGGTGGCCCCGGGCTTCGACTTCGTCGACTGGGAGATGCCGACGCCGGAGTCGCTGGTGTCCGAGCACCCCGCGCACTCGGCGCTGATGCGCAGGCTGTCTCGGACCCGGCCTTGAGCCCCTTCAGGGGCTAACTGTCCGCTGACGAATCCTCATCCAGTTCCTCCGGCGGAATTTCCGTCAACGCTCCCTTCCCTGCCTCGTCGAACATCGCGGTGTCGTTGACGCGGAAGGCCCAGACCTCCGCCGCCACATCGGGCTCCAGCAGACCGCCAGCGCGGCTATCCGGATAGGCCAGATGGATGACGAGCCCCACGCGATAGTGGCGACCGCCGGGTTTCAGGACGAAGTGCTCTCCGACGAGCGGTACGCGGTCGAAAGGGCGGAAGCCGCCAAACACCTCCAACCCATCCGCCGTGTCGTAGCAGTGAAGCCACACCTTGGAGCGAGGAGCCGCGCGAGACGGGGGACGGGACCGGGTTCGAGAGGAACGCGTCTTTGGCATGTCGCCCACCGTATCGCCCAGCTTCGCGCGCCCCGCGACCCTTTCAGCGGGGCCTTTCATGGCCTCATCCTTCAGCCCCTCACCGGACTTTCCTGAAGGGGGTGGGCCGCGTGCTCGTGCGCTACGGCGTGTTGGCCGTGGAGAAGGGGAACGTCAGGAGGCTGAAGTTCCCCGCCTCGTCCTCCAGCCAGACCTCCACGGTGTGCTCGCCGTCCACCAGCTCGCGCGTGTCCAGCTCCGCGGTCCACAGGCCCTCCTCGTTCAGCGTCGCGCCGCGAATGCCCGAGCCGTCCCGCGTGAAGGCCACGCTCCTCACGCCGCTGACGTCGTCCGTCACGCGCGCCGTCAACATCACCACGCCGCTGTAGGTGCCGTCCGCTCGGGGAATCAGCAGCTCCGCCACCGGAGGCGCGTTGTCGTAGCGCACCGTGCGCGTGAGCGTCGTGCTCAGGCCCGACTCGCCCGTCACCGTCACGGTGAAGACGTTGTCGCCCGGCACCAGGGGCAGCAGCGCCTGCACTCCACCACCGCCGCGCGGCACCGAATACGTGCCTCCTCCGGGTGTCACCTCCACCTGCGTCGCCGACTCCGCGTACACGCCGATGTCATAGGCCAGGACGTCCCCGGGCTGGGTCCCCACGAGCCACCCGTCCGGAAGCCCCGTGGCCACCCACGGCGCCTGCGTGTCCACCCAGACGCGGACGATGCGCTCCGTCACGTGGCCCACCGCGTCCGTCGCGATGATGAGCAGCTCGTTCGCTCCCGGCTCCAGCCCCACCGCGTGCGTCACCACGCCACCGCCCGAGGGCAGCTCGGTGGTGTGAATCCAGTTCGTCTCCACGCGCACTGGTGACCAGTCGCGCACCAGCATGCGGAGCTCCACCTGTCCGTCCGCGAGCATCGAGTCCTCCTGTGGCGAGAGCACCGTGATTTCCGGCGCAGTGGCGTCCACCATCACCGTGGCCTCCTGGCTCGCCTGCGCGCCGAAGGTGTCGGTGGCCACCAGCCGGATGACATTCGCGCCGTCGCGCAGCGGCAGCCGCGTCTCCACGAAGCCGCCGCTGAAGTCCGGCTCCACCGGGTAGCGCTCACCGTGGAGGATGAAGGCCACGGACTCGATGGTGGCGCCCGGGGCCAGGGCCGTCACGTAGCCACACACGTCCAGCGTGGCGTCGCTCGTGAAGTCGGGCGGTCCGCACAGCGTCACCAGGGGCGGAGGGTAGGGCGACGGCAGAATCTCCACCGTGCGCGAGGAGGAGCTGCCCAGGCGGTTGTCCCGCACCGGCTGGAGCGTCACCCCCGAATACACCGCGCGGATGTCCGACGGCCCCAGCACGCCCCACGTCCCGCGCGGTCGCCACACCACCGAGTACACGCCATCCCCGTTCGCGTCGTTGTCCGTGCCCACGGTGACGCCCGCCACCATGAACGTCACCACGCCCAGGCCCGGGCCTCGCGCTTCCCAACCGTCCGCGCCTGTCACGCGCGCGGAGAGCACGTTGTCCAGCGCCACCGTGAGCTGGCCGTCCTCGGGTGACACCACGGTGGTGAGGGTCGGAAGGCCCTCGGTGGGGGGCGGCGGATTCGTGTACGTGGTGACGAGCGCGGAGTCCTTCACGCCCTGCGTGCTGTCCGACGTGGCCACCACCATGACGCTCGACGAGAGCGACGGGGCGAGCCCCGGAGGCGCGGACACGGTGAGCGTGACGGTGGCCTCCGCGTCGGGGCCCAGCTCCAACGTGGTGCGGTCCAACGTCGCCGTCCACCCCGTCAGCCCGCCCTGGGTTTCGAGCGTGTACGAGTCCGCCTTGTAGCCGTGGTTGCGGACGGTGAGCGTGTACTCGGCGCTCTGGGCGCGTGGCAGGTCCTGCTCCAGCGGCCTGCGTGGCGCGCCGTCCACGGTGACGGTGACGCTGAAGTCCCCGAAGCACGCGAGCGCGAGCGCGCTGAACGTCGTCGGGATGTCCGGGTAGCGCGTGCCCACGCCCCAGCTCCCCTCCGCGGTCTGCCGCGACTTGAGCCACTCGAGCGCCTGCGTCATCCGCCCGTCCGTGCCCGGCTTGCGGCCCGCGACGCACAGGGCGTAGAGCGCCAGGCTGGTGGACGTCTCATCCGCGGGCGCGCCGTCCAGGTTGCCCCAGCCCGGCGAGTCTTCCTGCGCCCGGGTCGCGAGCAGGCGCGAGGCCAGCGCTTCGAGCGCGGCGGTGTTCTCGCCCTGTGCACCGGGGCCGGCGGCCTTCATGCCCACGGCCGTCCAGGCCACCTGGAACGTGTAGCGCTGGCTGTCCTCCAGCGGCCCGTCGGTCATGTCGTCCAGGTGCGCGCGGAGGTACGCGGCGGCGCGCTCCAGCGATTGCTGGTATCGGGCGGCCTTGGCCGGGTCCACTCGCTCGCGGGCCTGGGCCACGGCCGTCATCAGCCGCGCGGTGATGCCCATGTTGGAGGCGCCGATGGGCTCGAAGGGGAAGTCCTCCACCCAGCGGCCACTCAGCTCCTGCGTGCTCACCGCCCAGTCGGCCGCGCGCACCAGGGCGTCCGAGTAGCGCGTGCCCACCTTCGCGTCGTAGCCCGCGAGCCCGAAGGCCGCGTAGCTGGAGCGCGCGTTGCGGTAGTGGATGCGCTCGTGAATCCACGAGCCGTCGGGCTCCTGCTGCTCCTGGATTTCCCGCGCCATGGTCTCCATGTTGTCGCGGTTGGTGCGGCCGTTGCGCGTGACGGCGTCCAGGTCGAAGCCGGAGGCGCCCGCGTGCGCCAGTCCGTAGAGCGCCGCCCCATGCCGGTGACACGCGGTGCAGCCGAAGATGCCGGACCACGTCACCGCGTCCGCGCTGACGAAGTCGAGCGCCTTCTGAGCGGCCTCCGCGTTGGTGGCCGCGCGCGCCGCCGGGACGGACAGCGTCAGCAGCGTGAGCACGAGCCCCAGCGAGGCGGGTGAGACAATGCGAGGCGACAGCGCGCGGATGGACATCGGTCGTGTACCCATGGGCCGGACCGCCTCGCGTGGTTCACGCCCAGGTGCCTTGGCGCCTGGACCCAATCATCTCCCGGATGCGCTCAATCACAAACAAAGCCACACGAGTCGCCGCGACCCCTCCCCGCCAAGGAGCGGAACGTGAAGTCGAGCCGTGCTCCGAGCGTGGATGACGCGGTGCTGAAAGCAGGAAGGAGTGGCAGCGCGGGCGCCACGGAGAGGAATCCATGAGTCGCGTCATCGAGTCCCAGGAATCCCGAATGACAGTCATCGTGGAACGAGCTCTGGGGCCAGGGCCCGGCTGCTGAAGTCGGAGGGCGGGCGAGAGGCTCACCATGCGCCGCATTCCGAGGGCGCCCTTGAAGGGCGGCGCCAACAAGACAGCCGCCGCGCGACAAGGCAGCGGACCGGGCCCCACGGAAGGACCACACGGTGCTGGCCGAGCCCCAGGTCGAGCCGAAGCCCGGGGTTTCGCACGACAACCCGTCGCCCGGGAGGGCCTCTGTGCTTCGAGGCCACCCCGAGCGCGGGGAGGTGCATCAGTTGTCGACGAAGAAGTTGAAGCGCTGGACGGTGGAGTTCCCCACGCCGTCGCTCATCCACACGTCGATGGTGTGCGCGCCGTCGAGCAGCTCCGTCGTGTCGAGCTGCGCCGTCCAGTTGCCGTCGGGCTGGAGCGTGCCCTGGCGGATGCCGGACATGTCGCGGCTGAAGCCGATGTTGGACACCGGGCCGAAGTTGTCCGTGACGCGGGCGCGCAGGGTGATGGTGCCGCTGGCGGTGCTGCCCGCGGCGGGCGCGAGCAGCGTGGCGACGGGCGCCTGCGTGTCGTAGTTCACCCGGCGCGTGAGGGTGGAGGAGACGCCCGTTTCGCTCGTGGTGACGATGGAGAGGTTGTTGACGCCCGGGCTGAGCGTCAGCGTCGTCTGCACCGCGCCGCCGCCCCGGTTCACCGCGAGGGGCGCGCCGCCGTTGATGCGCACCGTCGTCGCGGACAGCGACTGCACGTTGACGGTGTACGTGAGCTGGTTGTTCGTCAGCGGGCCGTAGAGCTGGTTGTCCCCCGGGTTGGTGCTCACCACGGGCGAGCCCGGGTCCACCCAGATGAACACCAGCTTCTCCGTCACGTTGAAGGCGCTGTCCGTGGCGCGGACCAGGATGACCTGGTCGCCGTAGTTCATGGGCACCGTGTGCTCCACCGTGCCGTTGCCGAACTCCAACAGCGACGTGGCCACCCACTGCGTCTCCACGCGCACCGGCGTCTGGTCCTGTACCGACGACGTCACCGTGACGTTGAGGCCGCCGAGCGCCGCGCCGCTGAGAGGCGACTGGATGGTGAGGATGGGCGGCACGCGGTCCACCGTGAGGTTGACCTGCTTGGTGGTGACACCGCCGAAGCTGTCACGCGCGGTGAGCTGGATGATGTTGGGGCCCTCCGTCAGGGTGATGGTGGTGTAGATGAGGCCACCGTTGCCGGGCGTCAGGGGAATCGTCGTCGCGCCATTGATGATGAAGGCCGCGTAGGTGATGACGGCGCCGGGCGCGCGCGGCGTGGCATAGCCCCAGATGTCCAGCGTCGTCTCGCGCGTGTAGGCCGGCGGGTTGCCGATGGTGACGGACGGCGTGTCGTGCGGGAACGCGTCGATGATGACGGTGCGCGCGTCGGTGCTGCCCAGCAGGTTGACCCGCGGCGCCGTGCGCTCCACGCCCGAGTACACCGCGCGGAAGTCCTGCGAGCCCGTCACCGTCCACGTGTCCGTGGGCGGCACCCAGTTGAAGGTGAAGAGGCCGTCTCCATCCAGGTCCGCGTCCGCGCCCACCGGCACGCCCGCGACGTAGAAGGTGACGACGCCCTGGTTGGCGGGGCCGACGACGGGGACGTTGTTCACGTCCCGCACGCGCGCGGACAGCACGTTGCCCGTGCCAATGGTGATGTGCGCGTTGACGGCCGGCGCCTGGATGGTGGTGACGGTGGCCAGGCCCGTGACGGGCGGCAGCGGCGGGGTGTACGCGTTGACGCGCGCGGAGCCGGACACGCCCGGCGCGCCACCGGACGCGGCCACCAGGGTGAACTCCGACGTGAGCGCGGGAATCAGCCCCGGCGGCGCCGTGACGGTGACGGTGACGTTGCTGTCTCCGCCCGCGGGCAGGAAGAGGCTGACGGGGTTGGGGAACGACGCCCAGCCGGGCAGGCCGCCCGTGGTGCTCAGCGTATAGGTGTCCGCCTGGTAGCCGTGGTTCTTCACGTTGAAGGTGAAGGTGACCTGCTGCCCCTGCTGGGACGCGATGGCCAGCTCCTTGCGAGCCTCACCCACCACGGTGACGTGCACGCTGAAGTCGCCGTAGCAGGACAGGCCCAGCGACGCGAAGGTGGTGGGGATGTCGAAGGTCGCGGAGCCGGTGCGCCAGCTGCCGTCGGGGGACTGGCGCGTCTTCAGCCACTCGATGCTGCTGCGCACGCGCGGGTCCGTGGCGGGCTCGCGGCCGGCGAGGCACAGCGCGTAGATGGCGCTGCCGGTGGCCACGTCGTTGGCGGCGCCATTGGGCAAGTCGCCCCAGCCCGGGTTGCCGGGCGAGGTGCGGGTGAGCAGCCGGTTGGCCAGGGTGTTGATGGCGGTGAGGTTCGCGTCGCCGGGGCCAGGGCCCGCGGCCTTCAGGCCCACCACGGCCCAGGCGACCTGGAAGGTGTACGGCATGCCGTTGCCCGTGGCGGACGTGTCGCCGTTGTCCAGGTTGGCCCGGATGTAGGCGGCGGAGCGGTCCAGCGCTGCCTGGTACTGCGAGGCCCGCGCCGGGTCCACGCGCTGCTTCGCCTGGGCGATGCCCGTCATGATGCGCGCGGTGGTGGGCAGGCTGCCGTGGTCCACCGGGAAGCTGGCGTGGTCGGACGCCCACCGGCCGCTGGCCTCCTGCGTGGAGAGCGCCCAGTTGGCCGCGGCCACGAGCGTCGCGCTGTACTGCGTGGAGACGTTCTGGTCATACCCGGCCAGGCCGAACGTGGAGTACGACGTCTTCTCGTTGCGGAACGAGACGCCCTCGTGAATCCACGAGCCGTTGGCGAGCTGCTCGTTCTTGATGCGCTGGCCGAGGAACTCCAGGTTGACCTGGTTGGTCCGCCCGTTGGAGGCGACGGCGTTCATGTCGTAGCCGTTGGCGCGCGCGGCGGCGATGCCGAAAGTCGTGGCGCCCACGCGGTGACAGGCCGCGCAGCCGTTGGCGGTGACCCAGTTGGACACGTCCGCGCTCAGGAAGTTGATGGCGCGCTGGGTGGCCTGGGTATTGGTCTGCGTCTGCGCAGACGCGGGCGCGGACAGGAATGCGACGACGAGCGTCAGCAGGCCGATGAGGGCCGGCCGCCGCGCGGGACGCCGCGACGAGGTAGCAAGGGAAGACATGGAGCTCCGAAGCAGGTGGATGGCTGGCGCCAGTCGATTGGCGCCCTGCGCGACACCTTTCGGGGCTCTGGGACGTGGCGTGGCCGCTATCGCGCCGGAATCCCTCCCGGGTTTCCGGTCCGAACGGGCGTGTCCAAAGAGTGAATGGCCCCCCCACAGGCAGCGCGTATTTGTGAAATACTCCACAAATGCTGAAACTGTCCAGTAGCTGAAAATCAGACAGTCTCAGTGATAACAGGGTTTTGAGTGACACCCACCCTCTGTGAGAGAGCGGCGCTTCCGGGTGAGGTCTGAAAGGACCTGGGCTGGTCGCTTCATTCCCTTCGAGGGTTGGACGTACCGCCGCATGCCTTACCGCCTGCGTGACGACCCCTCCACGCGGAGCACAGGCGCCCCTGTGCAAATGCATAGCTTGAGACACGGAAGCGATGCGTCGCCGCGAGGTGGCGCGGAAACACCAACCCCCTGGGAGAGCCCACATGAGCAGCGTCATCGAAGGGGACCGGACGAATCCGTCCGGCTTCTACAACCAAGGTCAGAGCCAATCGGCGAGCAGTGGTGGTGAGAGGGATATCAAGCAGGAGGGGAAGGAGCAGGTGAAGCGCCTGGGCGGAATGACTCGCCAGCGCGCCTTCTCTCGAGTGGACGCGAAGAAGGGCGCCCTGGTGGAGGGGCTTGAGGACCTGGTCCAGGAGATGGAGTCCATTGCCGGCCAGGGGGATGGCTCGAAGTTTCCGCAGCAATTGGTGGGCAGTGCCGTGGGCTTCGTTCGCCGGACGTCCGACACGCTGAATCGCAACTCGACCGAAGACCTCATCCAGCAGGCGAAGGCGCGAATGAAGGAGCGGCCCGGAATGGCGCTCGCGGGCTGCGCGGTGCTGGGCTTCGTCGCCGCCCGCTTCTTGAAGGATTGAGGGGGCTCCCATGGCGACTGATTCTTTCGGAAGTGAGCACCGCCGCTCCCAGGTCTGGGACAGCGATGCTGGCCGTGCCTCACCTGGAGCGGCCGAGCGTCCTTTGGGCGCCCTGGTCTCCGAGTTCCTGGAGCAGGGCCGGCACTTGTTTCGCGCGGAGCTCACGCTCGCGCGCGCGGAGGTCCGCTCGGAAGCAAAGAAGGCAGTGGCGGGGGGCGGGATGCTCGCGGCGGGCGGCCTGGTGCTCTTGCTGGGCGCCATGGCGCTCGTCGCCTTCCTCGTCATCGTCCTGGCGAACGTGATGCCCCTCTGGGCCAGCGCGTTGCTGGTCACCGTGGTGCTGCTCGCCGCGGGCGCGGGCGCCGCCATGGTTGGCGTGCGGCGACTGAAGGCGGTCCACGCGCCCCACAAAACCATCCAGACCCTCAAGGAGGACAGCCAATGGGCGAGCACGACGATGCGCTCCGCGAAATCACAGATGCACGGGCACGCATGAGCGAACTGGCGGACGAGCTGGGTCGTCGCGCCAACCCCGAGTTGCTGAAGGCGCGGGCGAAGGAGTTCGCGCTCGAGAAGAAGGACGAGGTGAAGGAGCACGCGAAGCAGCTCGCCCAGGAGAAGGGTGAGGAGCTGAAGCAGCAGGCTCGCGACAGGGTGCTCGACTGGAAATCGCAAGCGAGGGAGACAGCCATGCGCAAGACACACGATTGGACGGATGAAGTGACACATACGCCCCGAGGCCTGGGGCTGCTCGGCGCGGTGCTGGGCGCGGGCGTGGGCTCCGCGTTGATGAAGAGAGCCTTCCAGTCCCGCATCGAGGAGCGCCGCTACGGCGAGCGCTACGCCGGTGAGGGGCCGGTGCGCTACGGCCGTGACGGACGCTACTCAATCGACGAGGACGAGCGTGTTTATCGCTCCTCCGGGCGCGTCCGCGGCATTCCCTACCCCGAGTACAGCGCCTCGCCTTCCGCGAGCGGCTCCACCGGCGTGGGTCAGGGGAGCGGGTACCTCTCGGACAGCGGGCGCGATGACGGAGGCCCTGGCCTGAAGGACCGCGCGGCGGACGCCCTGGGCTCCGCGAAGGACTCCGTGAGCAACGCCAGTCAGAGTGTGAAGGACTCCGTGAGCGGGACGGCGCACGACGTGCGCGGGCGCATGCACGACGTGACTGACCAGGTTCGCGAGCGCGCGTCGCACCTGCGCGAGCGTGTCCCCTCCGCGGGAGAGCTGCGCTACCGCGGCACCGACTTGTTCAGTCGGGCAATCGAGGAGCAGCCCCTTGCGCTCGCGCTTGGCGCGGTGGCCCTGGGCATGCTCGCCGCGAGCCTGCTGCCTGTCTCCAACAAGGAGCGTCGGCTCATCGAGCCCGCCAGGCGACGCGCGCGAGAGGAAATCTCCCGGCTCGGCGAGCAGGTGGGCCAGAAGCTGGAGGGCGGCGGAGCGTCCGGGAACGCGTCGGCGCGAGAAGAAGAGACCTCACTCGCCGGCCCGACCCAGGCGGGCGCCACCGCTGGGATTCCCAAGCTCCCTCCGATTGATGAGCTCACCAAGGTTCACTGAGTGAGTCCGCGTCACGGATACCCGCCCGGCTGGACGCGGGCTTCGTGGCGGGTTGCTGGATGGACCGGCTCCCGATGACGTGCAGCCCCGCCGCGACGGACCGCGGCCCAAGATGCCTTCGACTCCCGCTGACGACCCGCGGTTGCATCATGGATACAGCGCGGGCCCTCGGCGCGGGACGTGTGCCGGGGACCCGTGAGTCGTTCAGGTGTCGCTCAGCCGCCGACGATGTCGAGTGACTGTCCGACGCCCCGGGTGCGCGCGACGTCGTAGAGGGCGCGGGCGAGGGCGACGTCCTGGAGCGCGAGGCCGGTGGAGTCGAAGATGGTGACTTCGTCTCCGGTGCGGCCGGGCTTCTTGCCGGCGATGACCTCTCCGAGGGTTCCCGCGATCTGCTCGGCGCGCAGCAGGCCGTCGTGCAGGGGGACGTTGACCTCGCCGGAGTGGAGGGCCTGGTCGGTGTCGTCGATGAAGACGCGGCCTTCGGTGAGGATGCGCGGCTCCAGCTCCTGCTTGCCGGGGGCGTCCGCGCCCATGGCGTTGATGTGCGCGCCGGGCTTGAGCCACTCGCGCTTCACCACGGGGGTGCGCGAGGGCGTGGAGGTGCAGACGATGTCCGCGCCGGAGGCTTCCTGGAGGCTGACGACGCGGCCGCCCTTCTCGGCCTGGAGGGCCTTGGCTGAGGCCTCCGAGACGTCGGCGAGGAGCAGCTCCAGCTCTCCGAAGATGGCGCGGTGCGCGTCGATGAGGACGCGGGCCTGCACGCCACAACCGACGAGGCCGAGGGTGCGGGGCTTGGGCTTCGCGAGGAACTTGGACGCGACGCCGCCAGCGGCGCCGGTGCGCCAGGCGGTGAGCAGCGTGCCGTCGAGGATGGCGAGCGGGGACGCGGTGTCCGGGTCGCTGAGGATGTAGAGGGCGCGCACGGTGGGCAGGCCGTGCTTCTTGGGATTCTGGGGATGGGCGTTGACCCACTTCACGCCCGCGGCGCCGTCGAGGAACGCCGGCATGGCCCGGAAGTCGCCGTCGTACTGCGGCAGGGAGAGGTACACCTTGGGAGGCATGAGCGACTCGCCACGACCGTGGGCCCGGAAGGCCCGCTCGACGGCTTCCAGGCCGAGCTCGACGGTGTAGAGGCCGCGCAGCTCTTTCGCGCTGAGGATGAGGGTGGACATGGCGGCGCTATATACCGGAGCGGCCGGGATGACGCCGTAAGCACGGTGTCGGCGGTGCTTCGGGAAAGGACTTCGCCCCATGGACTTGTTCACTTCGCCCCTGTTGGAGCGGCTCGCGTCGGCCCGTCACGTGCTCATCGCGGGCGGCGGGGGTGGCTTCGACGTGTTCAGCGGGCTGCCGCTGTACTTCCGGCTCCGCGCGCTGGGGAAGACGGTGACGCTGGCGAACCTGAGCTTCACGCAACTGGAGGCGCTGGAGTGCGAGCGGCCGGTTCCCGGCGTGTACCGGGTGGACGCGTCCACGGAGCCGCGGGGGTACTACTTCCCCGAGGGGTGGCTCTCGCGCTGGTTCGAGCGCAGGGGCGAGCAGGTGTCCGTCTACTGCTTCGACAAGACGGGGATGGCGCCGCTGCGCGAGGCGTATGCCGCGTTGCACGCGCACCTGGGGTTCGACGCGGTGGTGCTGGTGGATGGGGGCACGGATATCCTGATGCGCGGGGACGAGATAGGCCTGGGCACGCCGCAGGAGGACATCGCGAGCCTGGGCGCGGTGCATGCGCTGCCGGTGAGCGACAAGCTGGTGGTGTGCCTGGGATTCGGGGTGGACACGTACCATGGCGTCTGCCACGCGCACTTCCTGGAGGCGGTGGCGGCGCTGAGCAAGGAGGGCGCCTACCTGGGCGTCACCGCGCTGCTGGAGGCGATGCCCGAGGTGGCGCTGTACAAGGAAGCCGTGGCGTATTCGTGCGAGCAGATGTCCCGCTCACCGAGCATCGTCTCGCTCTCCGTGGTGTCGGCGCTGGAGGGGGAGTATGGCGACGTGCACCGTACGGAGCGCACCCAGGGCAGCACGCTGTGGATCAACCCGCTGATGAGCATGTACTGGGCGTTCGATTTGACGGCCGTGGCGCGGCGCTGTCTGTACCTGGAGGCGCTGAAGGACACGAGCACGCCATGGGAGATGCACTCCATCATCGAGGCCTTCCGGGGCTCGTTGACCATCCGGCCGTGGAAGGACATGCCGGTGTGACGCGGGGTGGGAGGTCCACCCGTTGTCCCCTCCGACGGGTCAGGGGGCGTCGGCTTCGACGGAGTGAAGAGGCTCCGGTACGCTCGCGCCGCTGAACGGAGGTGCCGTGAGCGAGCAAGAGGATGCCGAGCTGCGCCATGCGCTCGCCGAGGGGTTGATCTCCCGGGATGAAGCAGAGGCCCTGCGTCTGGAGGCCGAGCGCCTGGGACGCCGTCCGCTGGAGTTGCTCAGGGAGCGGGGGCGCATCTCCGAGGACACCTATGCGTCGGCGCTCCGGCTGACGCGGAGGGAGGGCGACCCGGTGGAGCCTCCGACGGGTGGGCTGCCCTCGACGGGGGAGCCCGAGGTGGCTCCCGTGGCGGTGGGTCCAGAAGCGCCAGCGTTTCCCCTGCCGAACTGGGAGCGCTACACGCCCGTGCGCTTCCTGGGGCAGGGGGGCATGGGCCGCGTGTTCCTGGCGTGGGACCCGGGCCTGCGTCGCCACGTCGCGCTGAAGTTCGTGCGCGGCGATGAGCCCGAACTGGTCCGTCGTTTCGTCTCGGAGGCTCGGGCCCAGGCGCGCGTCTCTCATCCGCGCGTCTGCGAGGTGTACGAAGTGGGCGAGGTCCAGGGCCGCGTCTACATCGCCATGCGGTACGTGGAGGGACAGCCCCTTCATGCCCTGGTGGAGACGCTGTCCGTCGAGCAGAAGGCCCGTGTGCTGCGCGAAGCGGCCGAGGGCGTCCACGCCGCGCACCGCGCCGGGCTCATCCATCGGGACATCAAACCCTCCAATATATTGGTGGAGCGCGCGCTCGACGGAACGCTGGCTCCATATGTGATGGACTTCGGGCTCGCGCGCGATTGGAAGGAAGGGGCGACCGCGACGGGGACGGTGCTCGGCACGCCGCACTACATGTCGCCCGAGCAGGCCCGCGGAGAAGTGGCCCGGCTGGACAGGCGCGCGGATGTGTACAGCCTGGGCGCCACGCTCTATGCGCTGCTGACAGGCACGCCCCCCATCCCTGGGGAGAACGGACTGGAGGTGCTCGGCCGCATCGCCACGGTGGAGCCTCGCCCTCCTCGCGCCCTGGACCGCGACATCCCCGTGGACCTGGAGGCCATCACCCTCAAGTGTCTGGAGAAGGAGCGCTCGGCGCGCTACGGCTCTGCGCGTGAGCTGGCGGAGGACCTGGACCGCTTCCTCGAGGGCGCGCCCGTGCTGGCTCGCACAGGGCCCGGCTACCGCGCGCGCAAGTGGCTGCGCAGACACCGGCGCTCCGTGGCGGTGGGCACGGGGGTGGTGGTCGTGGTGACGCTCGCGGTGGGGCAGGGCGTGCTCGCCCGTCGCGAAGTCGCCGAGCGCGAGGCCCTGGCCCGCCGCTTCACGGAGCAGGTGGAGCGCATCGAGGCGCAGGCCCGCTATTCGGGCACATCGCCCGCGCATGACACGCGTCCCGACCGACAGGCGCTGCGCGCGCGGATGCAGGAGCTGGAGACGGCGATGCGGGACGCGGGCCCTCTGGCTCAGGGGCCGGGACACTATGCGCTGGGGCGCGGCTTCCTCGCGCTCGGTGAGGATGAACAGGCGCGAGTGCATCTGGACGCCGCGTGGAAGGCGGGCGCCACGGAGCCACGCGTGGCGTACTCGCTGGCGCTGGTGCTGGGGCATCTGTACCAGCGGGCGCGACTGGAGGCGGAGCGGGTGCGGGACGCGGTGACTCGCGAGGCTCGCTTGCGTGAGGCCGACTCGCGCTTCGGCACCCCGGCCCGTGAGTTCCTGCGTCGCAGCGAGGGCGCGGAGGTCCCCGCACCCGAGTACGTCGCCGCGCTGCTCGCCTCCTTCGAGAACAAGTCGGACGAGGCGCTGGCGAAGCTGGATGCGCTGGGCACGCGACTGCCCTGGTTCCATGAGGCGCCGCTGCTGCGCGGAGACATCCTGCTCACGCGTGGGGTGAGCCGATGGAACACGGGGAATCGGCAGGGCGCGCTCGCGGACTTCGAGGAGGGACGACACGCCTATGCGCGCGCGGCGGACATTGGCCGCAGCGTGCCCGCCGTTCATCGCGCGCTGGCGCACCTGGAGGGGTGGGCGCTCCTCGTGGCGCTGTATGGCCAGGGGGATGTGGCCGCTCACTACGCGAAGGGCGTGGAGGCGGTGTCCCGGGCGCTCGTGCTCGCGCCCGATGACGCGGAGGCGCATGAGCTGGAGGCGGGGTTTCATCGTCGGCTCGCCGAGCACCATGCTCGACACGGTGGCGAGGTGGAGCCGCTGCTGGACAAGGCGCTGACGTCGGCCCGTCGCGCGGTGGAGCTGGCGCCGGAGCGTCCGCGCGTGCTGCATGAGCTGGCCCTGGCCCACTGGCAGCGCGCGCGCTTCCGACAGGAGAAGGGGTTGGACCCTCGCGAGTCCCTGCGCGAGGCCACCGCCGCCTTCGCGCGGATTGCTCCCGAGGCCCGCGACTACGACTTCCACGCGGACCTGGGGCAGGTGTTCCGCGTGTGGGCGGACCACGAGGAGGGTGCCGGAGGAGACTCGCTGCCGTACCGGGAGCAGGCCATCGCCTCGCATGAGCGGGCCGTCGCGTTGGATGCACGCAGGGCGGAGGCGTGGATCAACCTGGGCACCGAGTACCTGGCGCGGTCCTCACATCCGCGCGCCGTGACTCCGGCGGAGGACCTGGACAGGGCAGCGTCCTCGCTGGAGCGCGCGTCGTCCATCAATCCCGACCACGTGGCGCCGTGGTTCTACCTGGGCGAGGTGCAGCTCGCTCGGGCCGCGAGGCTGCGGGACTCGGGGAAGGACGCGGAGCCAGCGTTGGAGCGGGCGCTGGAGGCCTACCGCAAGGGCGTGGCCATCAACCCGAAGCTGCCCCCGCTGCACAACGGTCTGGGCACGGTGTGGTTCGAGCAGGCGAAGCAGCGCTGGGAGCGAGGCGGTGACGTGGAGCCACTGCTGCGCGAGGCGATCCAGGCGTTCGACGCCGCCATCTCACTGGCACCGGCCCAGGGCTACGGACAGAACAACGTGGGTGAGGTCCAGGCCTGGCGCGCGATGACTCGCGTGTGGGAGGGGAAGTCACCCGAGGCAGAGGTGAGCGCGGCGAGTGTCGCGTTGAAGGACGCCCTGGCGCGGGTGCCGGACCTGCCTCAGCCCTGGATGAACCTGGGCACCGCGCTCCAGGTGGAGGCGGCGTGGAGGCTGGGGCAGGGGCGCCCACCGGGCCCGGGGTTGGGTGAGGCCACGAAGGCCCTGCGCCGCGCACTGGAGCTGAACCCGAAGCAGGCACAGGCGTGGCGGATGTTGGGCGAGGCGCTGGCCACCGACGCGTTCTCGAAGGTTCGCTCCGGACATGCCCGGCCGGAGGACCTCGCGGAAGTGGAGAGGGCCTTCAGCAAGGCCATCGAGCTGGAGCCCGCTCAGCCCGAGCACCGGGTCGCCTTCGGGCACTTCTATCTGGAGTGGGGACAGGGGCTCGGAGAAGCGGGCGCGGCGCTGCTGGAGCGCGGCGGGGTGCTCGCGGACGAAGCGCTGGTGCAGAGGCCCGACTGGCCCCGTGCCCGGGCGCTGCGCGCGCGCTTGAGTCTGGCCCTGGTGGAGCTTCCTGGCCGTCACGGGGCGAGCCCGGAGTCAGGCCCGTTGGCGCGCGAAGCCCTCTCCCGCGCGCTCCGCGACAACGTGCATCTGGCTGGCGAACGACGGCGCTTGTTCCCTGCCGCGAGTCAGCCCTCGACTGTCGCGAGATAGCGCCGCGATGCGGACTCGCGCGCCTGGGGCGGTACGCGCCTCACCGCCCCAGGCCTCGAAGTCGACTCAGTGCGCGCCGTGGGGCTCGGGCACCTTGGTGACGACGTCGATGTTGCCTCGGATGGTCTGCTCATCCTGCACGTCACAGTCCGACTTCGCGCACCCCTGGGAACAGTCGTTGTTCGCGCTGTCGCAGAGGCTCAAGCAGTACTTGCCAGGAGGGAGCGAGGTGTCCTCCCAGTTGCCCTGGCTGGAGAGGCTCGTCCGCATGACGACGCCACCATCACCGCTCGTGCCGAGGTCGCGCAGGTCGACACAGAGTCCCTTGTCCATCAGCGAGCTGAGCACCAGGCCCTGTCCCGAGCACATCTTCCAGCCACCTTTGCCCGGCTTGGGGTTGAAGCCCTTCCCCGTGGAGGTGGCCGTGACGGCGATGTCCAGGCAGTTCGTTCCTCCATCCGCCGGACACGCGTCGACCGCGCAGCCATGCTTGCTCGCTTGAGTGCCCGGCGCGTCGAGCGCGAGGGACGCTCGCCCCGCCTCCGTCGCGCTCGCCGTCTCACCCGTCCGCGTCGCACAGGCCACCCAGCCGGCGACGAACAACATCCCCACGACCTTGCTTCCGTTCTTCACGTTCACACTCTCCCATCGACACGAATGTCGCCATGTCCGCAGCACGCACCGTGCCATGCACGCACGGCGCACTTCGGTGCAGCGACGCGAAGTCACTCCGCGCGCGGTGTCAGGCCCAGCTCCTTCAAGCGCCGGCCCAGGGCCCTGCGAGAGACCTCCAGTCCGCGCGCCATCGCCTCCAGGTCCCCCGCGTGTGTCTCGAAGGCGCGGGTGATTTCCTCCGCGCTCAAGTCCCCCGCGGTGCGCAGGTTCGGGCTCTTGTCGATGAGGTCGTAGAGCGACGGCCTGGGAATCCCCAGCGCCTCGGCGGTGGCCTTCAAGTCCCACGCATGCTCGCGCAGCGCGCCCAGCAGCTCCTGCTCCGTCACCTGGGACGCCTTGCGGCGCGGGGCCGGGGCCTCGACCTGGCCCACGGCGCTCGGCCCGTCGCTGGAAGTCGGAATCGCGGCACCGGGCGCGACGCCTGCTGCGACCTCCAGCTCCTGCACGAGTCGTGGCTCCGCCTGGAGACACGGCTGTCCCCGGCTGCCGATGACGAGCTGCCGGGCGAGGTTGCGAAGCTGGCGGATGTTCCCAGGCCACGGGAAGCGCACCAGTCGCGTCGCGAGCGGCGCGGGCAACCACGGCTCCGCGTACGCGTCGTCATTGTCCAGCCGGTGCGCCTCACCCAGCGTCGTCAGCTCCTCGCGGGCGAAGTGGAAGAAGAGGCGCCCCAAATCCTCGCGCCGCTCCCGCAGCGGGGGCACATGGAGGTCATAGCCCGCGAGCCGGTGCAGCAGCGGGGCCTTGAACCTCCCGTCGCGAATGCGCGCGTCCAGGTCCGCGTCCGTCGCGGCGAGCAGGCGCACGTCCACGGCGATGGGCGTGGTGCCTCCGACGGGGAACAGCTCTCCCGTCTCCAGCACGCGCAGCAGCAGCACCTGCACCTCGGGCGGCGCCTCGCCCACCTCGTCCAGGAAGAGCGTGCCGCCGTGCGCGGCGCGGAAGAAGCCGTCTCTGCCCTGCGTCGCGCCCGTGTACGCGCCCTTCTGCGTCCCGAACAACTCCGCGGCGGCCAGCTCCTTGGGAATGGCGCCCAGGTTGACGCTGAGGAAGCGGCCCTCGCGTCGTCGGCTCCGCTGATGGATGGCCTGGGCCACGTGCTCCTTGCCCGTGCCCGTCTCGCCTCGGATGAGCACCGGCACATCCAGGTCCGCCACGCGCTCGATGTGGCGGCGCAGGCGGCGCACGCCGGTGCTCTCACCCACCATGCCGAGCGCATCCGGCGCGGGCGCCTCATCGCCCGGCTCCATGAGGTGCAGCAGCAGCACCACGCGCCCGCCCAGCTCCAGCGGGACTCCCGTGGTCAGCTCCTCCTCGGACAGCTCCCACGTCCCTTCCAGCACGGAGCCCGCGAGCGCCACCCGCGTGCCTCCGTCGGGGCTCGTCAGCCGCACGCTCCCGGGCTTCCCTCCAGGAGAGAGCACCAGCGGCTTGCGGCTGATGAAGGGGTCATTCAGCGGCTGTCCCAGCGCGAAGCCGGGGCGCGTGAAGTCCGGTCCGTTGCGCGACAGGGACACCTCGCGTCCCGCCGTGAGCGCGTCGAGCCGCAGTCGCTCGCCGACGCGCCGGGGCACCGGATGGGAGATGACGGTGAGGGCCGGCGCGAGGCGAAGCCCCTGTGGGCCGCCGCCCCGCTCCGGCACGGCGGCGGTGGATACATCGGCGAGCGTGGGGGACATGATGGGCCTGGTCCTCATGCCAGCCTGGCCGGGCCGCCATCAAGTCCCCATGCACTCGGAGTGCTCAGCCGCCGCTGATGAACCAGGAGGCGGAGAGGTTCCAGCCGCTCAGCGAGCCGCTCTCCTGCGCGTTCAGCCCCGGGGTCGTCTGCCAGTTGATTTGATTGGGGCCCACGGAGGGAATGGTCCAGTTGAGCGTGAAGGTGGCGTTGTTCACCGCGCTGGCCTGGTACTTGACGATGCCAGCGGAGGGGTTGCTGAAGTCTCCAGGGCTGGAGAACTGCCCGGACTGGCCCGGGGCGATGATGCTCGGGGGCGGGATGGTCCACTGCTCGTTGGTGGTCGAGCTCACCAGCACGAGGTTGCCCTGGGTCTGGTTGACGAGGGTGGCGGTGAGGCTCTCCGTCGAAGCGGGAGACGCCGTGGGTTGGGCTGGCTTGTCGATGGTCACTTCGGGCATGGCTTAACTCCTGGGTGAAGAGGGCGGCGTCACGGCGCGATGGCGTCGCGAGCTTGCTTGCCCCCCGTGCCTTCCCTCAGTGCAGCGCGCGTGCCGGGCACTTCGACGCCGCTCTCCCCGGGAATCCTCAGAGGATGACGCCTCCGACACGGGTTTCGACATGTCGGGCCCGGCCTGCCGACACGCCGGACAAGGCTAGGATGTCGAGCGCGCCAGGAGGGCTGGGAGGTCGCTGTCAGGCGGTCATCCTCGTGGCGTCCTGAACCGCCGATGCGCCCTGAACCGACACCGTCCTCCGTGCCCTCCTCCGTCCCTCTGTTCCTCTCCAGTCAACCCGTTGAAGGAGTGACGCCCGAGCTGTACGCCCAGGTGCGGGCCCTCTATGAGCAGGGCCTCTACCTCCAGGCGTACCGGTTGACCGAAGCGGGCGTGCCCCTGGAGCGGTGGACCGGCGCGCGGGCGCGGGTGCTGGCGGGGCGACTGCTGCATCAGCTCGGCGCCTCGCGCGCGGCCTGGCTCCAGTGGACGCGCGCCTTCCGGGAGTCACCGCGTGACGCGGAGGCCCGCTACTACTTCTCGGAGCTGCTCCAGCGCCGCAGGGGGCCGCTGGCCGTGCTGGACTTCCTGGACGGCCCGGTGGACCTGGAGGCCGCGTCGCTGGAGCAGCGCTCGGACCTGCTGCTCGCGCGCGCCGAGGCGCTCGTCGTGCTGCGCGACTTCGAGGACGCGGAGCGCTGGGTGAATGAAGCGCTCACCCTCGTGCCCGAACACCCCTGGGTGCACGTGGTGCGCGCGTCGCTGCTGGAGGAGCAGGACCGGCGCGAAGAGGCGCTCGACGCGCTGAAGCACGCGCTCTCGCTGCACCCCTTCTACCGTCCCGCCGTGCACATGGCGGCGAGCCTGCTCACGCACCTGGGGCAGGACGCGGAGGCGCTGGAGCTGCTGTCCACCGCGTCGGCGCGGCTGGAGTGCTCGGCGGTGTCGGGACAGCTCGCGCGGCTCCAGGAGGAGCTGGGCCTGTATGACGACGCGTGGGCGAGCTGGGAGCGAGCGCTGCTGCTGGCGCCGAAGCTGGAGGCGAAGAACTTCGGCCTGCTGATGGCGATGTGCTCCGACACCATGTACCTGCGCGGAGACGTGGCGCGAGCCATCGAGCTGTCCCAGTTGAGCGGCTCGCCCTTCCACCAGCAGGTGGCGGCGCGGATGGAGGCGAACGCGGAGGGGCGTCGGCGGCTGCTGCCCGTGCGCTTCGTGCGGCAGCACCACAAGACGTGCGCGCCCGCGACGCTGGCCTCGGTGGCGGCGCTGTGGGACGTGCCGGTGGAGCACCTGCAGGTGGCGGAGTCCATCTGCTACGACGGGACGCCCGCGTACCAGGAGCGCCACTGGGCGGCGACCACGGGCTGGCACGTGCGCGAGTTTCGCGTCACCTGGGACAGCGCCCGCGCGCTGTTGGACCAGGGCATCGCCTTCACGCTCACCACGCAGGAGCCGGGCAGCAGCCACCTCCAGGCCGTGGTGGGCTACGACGAGCGCCGGGGCACGCTGCTGGTGAGGGACCCGTCCACGCGCCACCTCGTCGAGTTCGACACGGAGAAGGCGCTGGAGCACTTCGCCTCCTGTGGCCCGCGTGGCATGGCGCTGGTGCCCCTGGCGCAGGCCGCGCGGCTGGACGCGGTGGAGCTGCCCGAGGCCGCGCTGTACGACGCGCTCCACCGGGTGGACGCGGCGCTGGTGGCCAATGACCGGGCGGCGGCGAAGGGCGCGGTGGAGTCGATGGAGCGCGAGGCTCCCGGCCACCGGCTGACGTGGCAGGCGAAGCGCGCGCTCGCGACCTACGACGACAGCACGCCGGACGCGCTGGCGGCGCTGAGCGGGCTGCGCGAGACGTACCCCGACAACATCAACTACCTGATGTCGTGGCTGGGCTGCCTGAACGAGCTGGGGCGCCGCGAGGAGCTGCTCGCCGTGCTGCGCGAGCGGGCCCGGGAGAAGAAGGCGCATCCGCTGTTGTGGCACGCGCTGGCGGCCGAGCTGATGACGGACGCGCGCGAGGAGGCCGAGGCGGAGCGACTGCTGGCGCGCACCCTGCGCGTGCACCCCACCTTCGCGCCCACGTATCGCTCGCTGGCGCGGCTGCGGGACTCGCAGCTTCGCCGGGACCCGGCGCTGCGGCTGTACCGCGCGGCGGCGTGCCTGGAGAAGCTGAGCGAGGGCCATGCCTGGAGCTACTTCGAGGCGGCGCAGGCGCGCGGCGAGACGGCGCGCGCGCTGGCCTTCGTGACGGACCGCTTCCAGCGCTTCGGTGCGCGCAATGGAGGGCCCGCGCGCACGCTGTGCCGCGCGCTGGAGTCGCTGAGCCGGCCCCAGGAAGCGCGCGCCGTGCTGGAGCAGGCGTGCGCGCTGCGGCCCGAGGATGGCGAGCTGTCCCTCTTCGCCGCGGAGCTGTCCGCGCGAGTCGGCGACGCGGAAGGAGCGGCGCGCCACCTGCGCGCGGCGGAGGGCCGGGTGCGGGACGTGGACTGGCACCGCGCCGCCGCGACCCTGGCCTCCCAGCGGGGAGAGCTGGCGGTGTCGCTTTCGCACTGGGAGCAGGTGCTCGCCCGGGAGCCGCTGCCCGGGGATGCGCACCGGGAGCGGGTGCGGTTGCTCACGGACCTGGACCGCGCTCCGGAGGCGAAGGCGCACCTGGATGCGGCGTGCGCGAGCTACCCGCGGCACGCGGGCCTGTTGCAGCTGCGCGTCGTGTGGACGCGGGAGCACGAGCCTTCGGCGGCCTTCGATGCATTGGAGGCCTTCCTCGCCGCGCACCCCGAGGATGCGTGGGCTCGGCGTGAGCGCGCGGGCCTGTTGTCGGAGCAAGGCCGGCGCGAGGAGGCGCTGGAGGAGCTGGCGCGCGCGGAGGTGCTGGAGCCTCGCCACCCGGGGCTGCACTACAGCCGGGGACAGATTCTGGAGGCGTGTGGCCGCAACGCGGAGGCGGAGCTCGCCTACCGCGAGTCGCTGCGGCTCCAGCCCTCGCGGCTGGGGATGCGCGCGCTGATGGGGCTGGCGACGACGCCCGAGGCGCGGCGGGCCTCGCTGACCTTCGTGCGCGACGCGCTGGAGGGCATGGCCCAGCTCGATGACACGGTGCTGGCCTTCGAGCAGGTGTCGCGCGACGAGCTGACGATGGAGGAGCAGGGGGCCTGTCTGGAGGCCCTGCTCCAGCGTCACCCCGACTGCTGGGAGGCGTGGGTGGCGCGGCTGCGGCACCTGCTCCGCGCGCGGGAGCTGGACACCGCGGCACGCGTGGCGGAGCAGGCCACCACGCGCTTCTCGCTGCTGTCTCCGGTGTGGCTGGAGCGCGCGCTGGTGCACCGGGCGCGCGAGGACCTGGCGGGAGAGCGCGACGCGCTGGAGGCGGCGTGTCGGCACTCGCCGAGCTGGACGCGGCCGGCGTGCGAGCTGTCGGAGCTGCTGGAGCGCATGGGCGAGCCGCTGCGGGCGCGCGAGGTGCTGGAGCGGGTGGGCCGCGAGAATCCGCGCGACGGCGTGACGCGGGGCTACCTGGCGGACCTGCTGTGGCGCTCGGAGGAGCGCGACCTGGCGCTGGAGCGCCTCTTCGAGGCGCTGCGGTTGGACCCCTCCTATGGGTGGGGCTGGGCGCGGCTGCAGGAGTGGGCGGAGGAGCGGGAGCGCAAGGCGGACGCGGTGGCCTTCGCGCGGGAGCTCTGCGCGCGGCCCCTGCCGGAGGAGCTCGCGCGACTGGCGCTCACGGAGCTGCTGGAAGCGGAGGGGGAGTCCTCGCGCGAGGAGCGACTGGCGCTGCTGGACGGGGCGCTGGAGTCCTCGCCTCGCATGGATGACGCGCATGACGCGAAGGCGCGGACGCTGGTGGAGGCGGGGCGCTTCGACGAGGCGCTGGCGGCCTGTGCCCCCGCGGCCTACGGCGGCGCGGTCCCCGTGGCGCTGCGGGGCCGGGCCGCGTGGGTGCTCTTCGAGAAGGGCGCGCAGCGCGACGCGGTGAAGGCGATGGAGGCGGTGCTCCAGGAGGAGCCCCTCTACGGCTGGGGCTGGCAGACGCTGGGCGAGTGGGCGGAGTCGCTCAAGGACGACGCGCTCCTCCGGCGGGCCCGTGAGACCCTGGTGAAGTTGAGCCCTGATTCACCCGTGGCGCACGTGCAGTGGGCGGAGGTGCTCGCGAAGGCGGGAGACCTGGAGGGCGCCATCGCCGGGTGGCGGCACGCGCTGGAGCTGGCGCCGGACTACGCGTACGCGGCGACGCACCTCTTCGACGCGCTGCTGGGCAGGGGCCGGTTGGACGAGGCGGCCCAGGCGCTGGACGCGGCGCGAGGCCATGCTCCGGAGGTGCTCGTGGAGGCGCGCGCGGTGCAACTGGCCTGCGCCCGGAACGACGCGGCGGCGGCCCGGCGGCACGTGGAGCTGACGTTGGCGTCGCTGGGGAACAGCACCTGGTCGCTGGAGCGCTGCGTGGAGGCCATGCGCGCCCGGGGTTGGAGTGCGGTGATGGAGCGCGCGGTGGATGAGGCGCTGGCGACGAAGGGAGGCGAGGCGTCGGCGACGTTGGCGAGTGCCTGGGCGCTCCAGCACGCCGAGCGGACGTGGACGTGGCGGGCGTGGGGCCGGCTGCGCGCGCTGGCTTCCGGGGGCGCCGTGGGAGTCGAGGCCCTGGGCGTGTACGTGGAGCGGATGGGCGAGTTGGGGCGCACCGTCCTGCTGGCGCTGTTCCTCTTCTTGTACCCGGGCCTGCTGCGCGCGCATGGGCGGACGTGGGGCGCCATGGGGTATGCGCTGATGACGCAGCAGCGCCGGGCACGGGCGTGGCGCTGGCTGCGCGACTGGCGGGAGCGGCCCACCGGGGAGCTGCGCCCCTGGATGATGTTGAACGTGCTCGTGTGCGGCTACTCACAAGGGCACCGCGAGGACGCCGAGGCGGCCCTGTCCCTGGGGCTGTCGCTGTCGGAAGAGAGCGCCCTGGCCGGGGACCTGAGGGTGTGGCGAGCCTTCCTCATCGCGCTGCGGGATGACGGGGACGCGTCGGGCGCGGCGCTGCTGGAGGTGAAGCACTCGCCGGAGGACGGTCTGCTGAAGCTCGTCCTGGGCCTCGCGAGGACGGTGCAGGCGGCGAGGACGTCGGGCGCCCGCGCGGCGCGGAGGGCGCTGCGCACGGCGGAGCAGGGCATGGCGGACTACCAGACGCATCCGGTGGCGCGCAGGGCGCATCGCGACGCGGTGGCCCGGGTGCGCATGGTGGTGGGCTGGCGCGCGTGGCTGCGCTCCGCCTTCTGACGGTCAGCGCCGCGAGTCCAGCCAGGACACCAGCACGTCGGCATGACAGGGGCCGGGCTTGCACCAGCAGCCCAGCCGCTTGCCCCGCAGCGCGAGCACGTCCTCGCGCCAGGCGGCGTCATGCCGGGTGCGCAGCTCCAGGTACCAGCGGAAGGACTCGAAGGGGTCCACGTCCGGGCCCATGCGACGCAGGGCCTCCGCGTGGACCTTCTTCTGCTCGGCCTCCGGCAGCGCGCCGAGCCAGGGGACGAAGTACCTCTTCCACATGGCGCCCGGGGTGCCGACGCCTCCGGGCTTGAAGGGGTTGCCGAAGCGACCGGGCACGGGGTTGGTGGGGCTCGGCTTCGCCCACGCGCGGAAGGCCCGGCCCACGTACACGTCACAGCCTTCGTGCACATGAACCGCCGCCGTGGTGCGCGTCCCGGTCATCGGCGTCACGCTCTACTTCTTGCGCTTCTTGCCGGACGCGGGGACGGCGGCGGGGACAGCAGCAGCGGCGGCCTGCTCGGCGGCGACCTTCAGCTCGTCGCGCTCCTTGGACGTGCTGGCCAGCTCGCCCTCCAGCTCGCCCACCTTCGTCTTGAGCGCCTCGTTCTCCGCGCGCAGCGTCTCCGTGTCCTTGCGCAGCACGTTCGCCTCGGCCTTCGCGCGGTTCAGCTCACGCGAACCACCACACCCGACGAGGGGAACCACCGCCAGCATCGCCACGGCCATCCATGCCTTCATGTGAGTCTGCTCCTGTGTGCCCCGGGGACCTGGGGACCTGATTCATCCGGCGGGAGCAAGGGCCCAAAAGGACCGCGCCCGTCCCACCGGCATCGAGCCGGCGAGCCTAGGCATGGAGCCGTCACGAGCGGAAGCCACCGTTGAGTCGGATGCGCTCGCGCAGGGGGCGGGAGTGTTTGCATCTCAAAACGGGCCCTCGGGCCTGGGCCCGGGAGTGCCAGCTCCTTGGACTTCGTGAATCCACACGGACTCGACGCCCCAGGTGAAGAGGGCGCGGTGGCGGGAGAGGACGGTGAAGCCGGGAGCCTCCACGGGTCGGGTGACGGTGAGGACGCGGGTGCCGGGGCGGCAGGCGCGCAGGCGAGCGACGAGCCGGGCCCGGGTGTCCGGGGAGAGGGCTGTCCAGTTGACCAGGACGTGGGTGGCGTCGCTCAGCGCTCCGTCCTCCCGGGTGGCGTCTCCCTGGCGCAGCACCGCGCCCGTCCTGGCCAGGGGCTCCGAGGCGAGCGCGACGTGTTCTTCGAGCAGCTCGATGCCCAGCGCCTCCGCGCCCAGCCAGCGCGCGGCGAGCAGGGTCCTCCCGCGTCCCGCGCCCAGGTCCACCAACAGGGAGCCCTTCGTCACGCCAGCCTTCCGGAAGAGCGACAGCGCGGTGTGCACGGGCGTCTCGCCGTACATCAGCTCGTGGAAGTCCTGGCCGCTGGCGCGCAGGACGCGGATCAACTCGAAGGAGCGACGCGGGTGGTAGGGCGAGACGCGCAGCTCGCGCAGCCACAGTCGCAGGTACGCGGGCATCAGCCGGGGACGCCCCGCGAGCACGAGCAAGTCGCCCAGCCGGCTCACCGCATCCAGCACCGTGCTCCATGCGCTGAGGAGGAGGAGCCGGGGGAGGGACAGGTCGTCGGACGGCGAAGCGCGCCGCGCGGGCGGGATGGGGGCGTCCTCGGCCATGGCTCGGGCGGGCGAGGATAGCGCACCCGCCCGAGCGTGGCCCACTGAGGGGGCGGCGCGACTTTTTTGGGAGGGCTGGGTTGGTACCTCCAGACAGCGCGAGCCGGCCCGGCCGGCCCGTGACAGGAGGACTGCCATGAGGAAGAACGTGTGGGCCTTGGGGACGTTGGTGCTGGGGATGTTGATGGCGCTGCCCGCGAGCGCGGCGAAGGCGGACCGTCGTCAGGTGAGCCAGCAGGCGCGCATCGTCCAGGGCGTGAAGAGCGGGGAGCTGACGGGGCGCGAGGCGGTGCGGCTCCAGCATCAGCACCGGGAGCTGCGGCGAGACATCCGTCAGGCGCGTGCGGATGACGGCCGGCTCGATGTACGGGAGCGCGCGGGCATCCGGCGCGAGCAGAACCAGCTCAACCGCCGCATCTACCGCCAGAAGCACGACGCCCAGTCGCGTTAGTCGTTCCGAGCGGGACGAGAGAAGTGGAGCAGGCGCTCTGGGTTCCGACGGAGAAACAGAGCTGGTGGGGTGAACGCCGTGGTCTCTCGGGGGAGGGGCCACGGCGTCGTGCCGTGTGGCAGCGGCTCAGGCCACAGGCGCCTTGGCGCGCAGAATCTTCATGAACTCGCGCATCCAGGCGGGGTGGTCCGGCCAGGCACGGGCGGAGACCATGTTCCCGTCGACGACGGCGGCGGCGTCGACGAACTCCCCGCCGGCGTCCCGCACGTCGAGCTTCAGTGCGGGGTACGCGGCGCTCATGCGGCCCTTGAGGACACCGACCGCGGTGAGCAGCAGCGGGCCATGGCAGATGTGGGCCACGGGTTGGTTCTTCTCGAAGAAGTGCCGGACGATGCGCTGACAATCTGCGTCGTTGCGGATGTACTCGGGGGCACGTCCTCCAGGGATGACGAGCGCCACATAGTCGTCCGGCTTCACCTCGGAGAAGGCCAGGTCGGCCTGCCACGTGTAGCCGGGCTTCTCCGTGTACGTGTCGAAGCCGTCCACGAAGTCATGCACCACGAACTGGAGCTTCTTCTTCGACGGGGCCGCGAGGTGCACCTCGTACCCCTCCTCCAGGAGCCGCTGGTACGGGTACAGCACCTCCAGGGACTCCGCCGCGTCGCCTGCAAGCATCAGCACCTTGGTCATGACTGTCGCCTCCGATGGGGGTCGCAACGAACGACCGGCGCATCGTCACCGCTGGTCTGACCATCAGTCAATCAGGTAGTCTGTCCGTCATGGTTTCCGGACGGACATTCCAGGCGGTGGTGCGTAACCCCTTGTATCTCCAGGTGGCGGAGCGGATTCGGGAGGCCATCCTGAGTGGAGGGATGCCGCCGGGAGACTCGCTGCCGCCGGAGCGGGAGCTGGCGGAGCAGTTCGGGGTGAGCCGGGCTTCGGTGCGCGAGGCCCTCCGGGCGCTCCAGGCGCAGGGGTTGGTGGTGGGGAAGGGGAAGGGGCTGGTGGCCAGGGCCGCGAGCGGTCTGCTGAGCGAGGCGCTGACGCATGTGGTGCGGCTCCGGCTGGCGTCACTGGAGGACCTCGTTGATCTGCGATGCGTGCTGGAGTCAGCGGCGCTGGAGCGTGCGGCGCGGCGGGCGGACAGGACGCACCTGGACGCGGCGCGCGCCGCGCTGGAGGAGATGCGGCGTCCAGGCGTCACGGCGGAGTCGTTCCACGAAGCGGACGTGCGCTTCCACGTGGAGCTGGTGGCGGCGTCCGGCAACCGGGCCATGCACCTGGTGATGCTCGCGCTGCGCGACGCGATGGCCAGGCACCTGCTCGACGCGCTGGGGACGGAAGGGACGGACGTGCTCAAGCGACTCGCGGATGAGCACGCGACGATGCTGGACGCGGTGGAGCGGGGTGACGCGGTGGGCGCCGCCGCGCTGCTGCGTGAGCACATCGAAGGCTTCTACCGTGCCTCTGTCTCCGTGCCGACGGAGGCCGCGCGATGAGCGGACTGGAGCCGTGTGACTTCACGGCCACCCCAAGTGGGAGGCCTCCTCGTGACGGCTGACATAAACGCAACCCTGTTGCGAGAGCTGGCGGCAGTGCTCCCCGCCGAGGCGCTCGTCACCGACGCGGACATTCTCGAAGCGCATCGGAGAGACCAGGCCGAGTGGGCTCCCGCCGGAGTCCCCCAGGTCCTCGTGCGCGCCACGTGCACGGAGGACGTGCGCGCGGTGATGCGCATCGCCTCGGCACGTCGAGTCCCCGTGGTACCGCGCGGCGCGGGCTCCGGACTGTCGGGCGGAGCGAACGCGCTCGACGGGTGCATCGTCCTGTCGCTGATGCGGATGAACCGCGTGCTGGAGGTCGACGCGAAGGGGATGCTCGTCGTCGTGCAGCCCGGCGTGTTGAACGCGGAGGTGAAGGCCGCCGCGGCGGCGCACGGACTCTGGTACGCGCCGGACCCGGCGAGCTGGGAGTTCTCCAGCCTGGGCGGCAACCTGGCCACCAACGCGGGCGGCCTGTGCTGCGTGAAGTACGGCGTGACGGGGGACGCGGTGCTGGGGCTCGAGGTGGTGCTCGCGGATGGCTCGGTGGTGCGCACGGGCGGACGCACGGTGAAGAACGTCGCGGGCTATGACCTGACGCGCCTGTTCGTCGGCTCGGAAGGCACGCTGGGTGTCATCACCGAGGCGACGCTGAAGCTGCGCCCCAAGCCGCCGAAGGCGACGACGCTGGTGGCCACCTTCCCCACGCTCGCGGGCGCGGGAGCGGCCGTCACGGACATCATGGCGCGCACGCGCCCGTCCATGCTGGAGCTGATGGACCAGCCCACGTGTCGAGCCGTGGAGGCCTACAAGCCGCTGGGGCTGGACGTGGACGCCGCCGCGTTCCTCCTGGCGCGCTCGGACGCGGGCGGCGAGCAGGGCGTGGCGGAAATCGAGGCCATGGCGGCGTGCTGCGACGCCACCGGGGCGACCTTCGTCACCCACTCCTCGGACGAGGCCGAGGGCGAGCTGCTCCTCACCGCGCGCCGCCTCGCGTACCCCGCGCTGGAGCGACAGGGCGCCACGCTGCTGGACGACGTGGGCGTGCCGCTGTCGCGAATCCCGGAGCTGCTCGCCGCCGTCGAGCGCATCGCCGCCGACCGAGGCGTCCTCGTGGGCACCTTCGGCCACGCGGGGGATGGGAACATGCACCCCACCGTCGTCTTCGACCGTCAGGACGCGGCGGCGCTGGAGCGCGCGCGAGGCGCGTTCGACGACATCCTCGGCGCCGCGTTGGACCTGGGCGGCACCATCACCGGAGAGCACGGGGTGGGCGCGCTGAAGCAGCCCTTCCTGGGCCGTCAGCTCGGGGAGGAGGGGCTGCGCCTGCACCGCCGCCTGAAGGGCGCGATGGACCCCTTGGGCATCCTCAATCCGGGCAAGGTGCTCTGATTCCCACGGCTCGACGTGCCGCGTCAGCGCACGGAAGTCCGGGCCCTCCTCATGTGATTGCGCACGGTTGTTCCACCGACCTGGGAGGTCGGTCGAATATCTTCAAAAAGGATGTCGAGACCTCGCTCCTGGCTCCGACATCCGGATGAACGCGCCCCAATGAAGGAGCGCGGGTGCCACGAGAAAGAGGGAGCCCCCCATGAAGTACATGCTCATGATGAACACGCCCACGGGCGGTGCATACGCGGTCGCCAGTTGGCCGAAGAAGGACCTCCAGGCGCACATCGGCTTCATGATGAACTTCGCGAAGAAGCTCGGAGCCGCCGGTGAGCTGTTGGCCGCCGAGGGCCTCGCGGGGCCCGACCAGGCGAAGCTCGTGCGCTCCGGTGAGGGCGGCAAGCCCATCACCGACGGCGTGTTCCCGGAGTCGAAGGAGTTCCTCGCGGGCTACTGGATTGTCGAGGTCGACAGCCCCGAGCGCGCCTACGCCATCGCCGCCGAGGCCTCCGCCGCCCCTGGGCCTGGCGGCAAGCCGCTCAACCTGTCCATTGAAGTGCGGCAGGTGATGAGCGGTCCTCCTCCCGACGTGGTGTGAAGGTGACGTTGGAGCCACGCCACCTGGAGCACCTGTTGCGCGAGCACGCGCCGCGGGTGCTGGGCGCCGTCATCCGGAAGTTTCGAGATTTCGGAGCCTCGGAGGACGCGGTCCAGGAAGCGCTGCTCGCGGCGGCCCTGCAGTGGCCTCGCGAGGGCGTGCCGGACGACCCGCGTGCCTGGTTGATTCAGGTCGCCTCACGGCGAATCACGGACCACGTGCGCGCGGAGGCGGCCCGTCGCCATCGCGAGGAGCTCGTCGTCAGCCTGGTGCCACCGGAGCTCCAGCTCGTGCTCGCGCTGGACAGCGACGAGGTGGCGGGGCGGGACGACGCGCTCGTGCTGCTGTTCATGTGCTGTCACCCGGCGCTGTCGACGGCGTCGGCGATAGCGCTGACGCTGCGCGCGGTGGGCGGCTTGACGACGGCTGAAATCGCCAAGGCCTTCCTCGTCCCCGAGGCGACGATGGCGCAGCGAATCAGCCGCGCCAAGCAGAGCATCAAGAGCTCGGGCGTACCGTTCCAGAAGCCCACGCCGGAGGAGAGCGCGCAGCGGTTGGGCACGGTGCTGCACGTGCTCTACCTCATCTTCAACGAGGGCTACACGGCGACGTCGGGCCCGGAGCTGCATCGCACGGACCTGTCGGGCGAGGCGATTCGCCTGACGCGCATGCTGCACACGCTCCTGCCCGAGGACGGCGAGGTGGCGGGGTTGCTCGCGCTGATGCTGCTCACGGACGCGCGCCGGAAGGCGAGGACGGGGCCGGAGGGCGAGCTGATTCCGCTCGATGTCCAGGACCGGAGCCTGTGGGACGCGGGGATGATTGCAGAGGGCATCGCGCTCATCACCGCGACGCTGTCGAAGGGCTCGCTGGGGATGTACCAGGTGCAGGCGGCCATCGCGGCCGTGCATGACGAGGCGGCGCGCGCGGAGGACACGGACTGGCCGCAGGTGCAGGCGCTCTACGAGGTGCTGATGCGCCTGTCCGACAACCCCATGGTGGCGCTCAATCACGCCATCGCGACGGCGATGGTGCGGGGGCCGGAGGTGGGGTTGGCGCTGCTGAAGGAGCTCGACGCGGAGGGGCGGCTGGAGGGGAGCCATCGGCTCGACGCGGTGCGTGCACATCTCCTGGAGCGAGCGGGCAGGCACGAGGCGGCGGCGGTGCACTACCGGAAGGCGGCGGAGCGCACGACGAGCCTTCCGGAGCGCAATTATCTGCTGACGCAGGCGGCGAGGCTGAGCGAAGCGGGGACGTAGGCGGTGTGGACCCGGGTGTGTCGAGGGGAAGCCCCTATGCCCTGAGGTGCATGCCGCGAAATGCCGGGCCTCGACTAGCGTTCCTGAGCGGTGGAGGAGTTGGGGCTCTTTCATCGACGAGGGGGAAGACCATGTCCACCACCCATGTCATCCGACGTGGTGAGTGCATGTTGTTGGTCGCGCGGCGCTACGGAATCCTGGATTACCGACAGGTCTACGAGCATCCGGCCAATGCGGAGCTGCGTCGCAAGCGGCCCAATCCGAGCGTGCTCTATCCCGGGGACACCGTGGTGATTCCGGAGCCGCGTCCCAGTCAGATGCCGCTCTACACCGGGCTGCCGCGTCCCCTCACACTCGATGCGACGAGCGCCCGCTATCTGCGGCTCGAATTGCGAGACGACGAGGGCGCGCCGTTGGCGAGCAAGCCCTATCTCTTGTTGTTCGGCCCTCGCATGGTGGAGGGCGAGACGGACGGCAACGGCCTGTTGGTGCAGCGCGTGCCGCTCAGCGCGAGCCGTGCCGAGCTGGAGTGCGAGGACCAGTGGTGGGAGCTGGAGTTGGGCGCGCTGCTTCCCATGCAGGACGTGCCGGATGACGGAGTCGCGGGGGCGGAGGCACGGCTCATCAACCTGGGGTACGCGCTGGAGCCGACGGGGCGGATGACGCTGGAGCTGCGCAGCGCGCTCCGAGCCTTCCAGCACCGCACGGGCCTGGCCGTCACGGGGCGGCTGGACGCGGAGACGTCGAGACAGCTCGAGGTGTTGCATGGGAGCTGAGTCATGACGGCGAAGGTGGCGAAGCTGCGAGGCCCGCCGGAGCTGGCGCCGAGGAAGGTGGCGGTGGCGACGGCGCCGGAGCGTGAGGCGCACCACGCGACGCTGCGCGAGGTGCAGTGCACGGACTGCGCGGTGGGGCTCTTGCGCCAGTACGTGAGCGAGAGTCTGCGCGGACAGGGAAAGGTCGACCCTGAGCACCGACGGTTCCACTTGAGGGGTGACGAGGAGCTGGAGTTGTCGCGGACGACGCCGCTCGCGCTCCAGCTCGTGGGCCTGCGTCGGGAGCGCGGCCTCGGCTCGCACGGGTACGAAGACCTGCTGCTCGTGCTCTATGCCCCGGCGCTGCTCGTCGACGCGGACCGCCCCGTGCTGGAGGCGGAGGGACTGCGAGACGAGAACGTGAGGGATGCACAGGAGTACATGGACGCGGTGCTGGCGGACCCCGTGCACGCGCCACCGAGGGGCTGGCCCTTTCCAGGAGTCGATGTCTCCTGTCCGAAGTGCAAGCACTGGCGCGTGGCGATGTTCCCGGTGACGACGGAGACCCGGTGCGGAGGCCATGTGAGCGCGCTGGCGCCAGGCATCTACAACGCGCACTTCCGCATCGCGCCGCATGAGGGTGACTCGTCGTCGCCCGTGCTCAGCCTCGCGGAGGACAAGATTCCCGTGAGGCGGCGTCATCCCACCGCCGAGTGGCTCGGCACGGCGAGCTCCGCGACCTTCCTTCCACCCGGAGCCCGAGATACAGGCGCCGAGGCCCGGCAGGTGTTCCGCTCACCCGAGGACTTCGAGACCTTCCTGCGGTTGGCGATGTTGTCGAAGCGAGCGCTCTGCCCCACACGCGAGGCGAGCTGCGGCGTGGCGCAAGGCTGTTCGGCTCGAACCCAGGGCCTGGAGCCCTGTGACTCCGGAGCCTGTGGCTTCAGGTTCGACTACGTGCAGGCCGAGACGACCCGCGCGAATCTGGAGACGCTCGTGGCCCGACTGGGTGGGCCTGATTGGGACGAGCTCTTCGAATCCACCTGAGGTGCCACGGCACCTCGACCACTGGGGAGCGTCGACCCAGGCTCCAAGCTCGGGAGAACGGGAGCGGGGACACTCCCCAGGTGCGCGACAGTGGAACGCTAGTTACGAACGGTGGCGTGCTCGGTGGCCCAGTTGAGGGCGAGGTCCGCGACGGCCTCCCAGCCCGGCTGCGCTACGGTGTAGTGCGAGCGGCCCTTCAGTTCCACGTACTCCGTCACCGCCT
>Ga0126314_10000167_pt1 | contig 34629 bp, 26 predicted proteins | sample Plot105B_FD_92535 | JGI IMG/M metagenome (GOLD analysis project Ga0126314, IMG submission 92535) | Serpentine soil microbial communities from UC McLaughlin Reserve, CA, USA - Plot105B | ecosystem: Environmental > Terrestrial > Soil > Grasslands | place: USA: UC McLaughlin Reserve, Lake County... | reverse complement strand
TATCAAATTGCGTCCTGAAGTGCAAATCGTAATGCATATGGATGGATGGGGTGAACCGGAACTAAAAAAAGGAACTTACCGTCACTTTATCTATTCTGAACCGGTACAGTTTACAGGCTTTAAATTATTTTATAAGAATGACCTGAAAAAGGCACCTAACCGTTTGATGACACCGGAAGAACTGCTAAAATTAAAGCCTGCTCCGATCTATATTCAATATCAGTAGGCAATATAATAACTCTTAAAAAGGCGGCTTTCGGTTCAACCCGGAAGCCGCCTTTTTTTTACCGGGTAACTTGTCCCTATCTTGTTCAGATCCGAGCCGGCTGCACAGCGGCTTCTCTACGGTTCCTCTACGGGTTCGCTACGGTTAAACCCGTCTGAAAACCAGTTCAGAGCCGTTGTAAAATGACTACAGGAAACCCGCAGGTATTATCTTGTCTGTTACCTTAGAAGGAAAAGTCAGCTTTGTTTTTTGGATTGTCTAGTTTGGTACTTTTTCTTTGCCCCTTAACTATCGCGTGGATCATATTGATCTGCTGGGCATGCTGCTCAAATAAAATATCATTCTGAATACTCAGATTCCTGATCTGATCTATCTTTTCCGTTTCGAAGTAGCACCAGGCTGCTTCTTCTTCAATTTCATAACCTACGTATTTCAACGTCAACGCTTTATTGTTCGCACTGATCCGGAGGTGTTCCTTGACATACGCAGCGACCAGCAAGTCAGCCTGCTTCCTGTCGGCGGGCTTCAAAATATTTACCCTGATCTTATATCTGTTGTAAATTGCCTTTTCCAGATCATCATAAAAAATTCTTGCGCTTACCTGAATCGTTTTTGTTGTTGGGTTTTGCTCAATTTCGGTCACACTCACATAAAAAGGATGAAAAAGATTAAGAAAGACCAGTAAAGAGAGTTGTAACATGATTGTTTAGAATAAAAAAAATGAGCTAATAGTCGTATTTTTTGGGAAAATTACGACTTTCAACACAAATGGAGAACTTTAAACTTTATTTTGACCTGGGATGGCACCATATTCTCGACTGGCAGGGCTACGATCACATTCTCTTCGTATTGGTACTTTGCAGTGTCTATGCCATTCAAGATATTAAAAAATTACTTGTCCTGATTACTGCCTTTACTTTGGGCCATAGCATCACCCTGGCGCTTAGTGTTTTCCAATACATACACATCAGTTCGGCGCTCATCGAATTTCTGATTCCGGTAACCATACTGATTACCGCTTTATCTAATATAGCGGCTAAAAAGCTTAAACCTAAAAACATGATCGTGAGGTATCTGCTTGCATTGACTTTCGGGCTGATTCATGGGCTCGGCTTTTCTGGCTACTTGAAAAGCCTGATGGGTAAAAGTGCCAATATCGTAGCCGAATTGCTGGGCTTCAATCTGGGCCTCGAATTTGGGCAGGTCATCATTGTAGCAGCTGCCATGCTGTTGTCCTTTACGCTGGTGCTGATCATAAAAATTAAGCGCTGGGATTGGAATTTTTTCCTTTCATCTGCTATATTTGGCATATCATTCATCATGGCTGCCGAACGGCTTCCGGCCCTTTTATAAAACTGATATACTGATCATTCATGAAAAAACTGCTAATCCTGTTCATATCCTTTTCATTCAGTTCCATTACTTATGGCCAATTGCTCAACCCCGGTTCCAATCATGGCAATAAGTTTGAACAACTGGGCACTGTGCTTTCAGACCCAAATTCATATCGCTCCGCATCGGGTGCCCCCGGCCCGGCATACTGGCAGCAAAGGGCCGATTATGTGATCAACGCAGAACTGGATGAAAAGAACCTGCGCCTTACCGGTTCTGAAACAATTACCTATTACAACAACTCTCCGGATCCGCTCAGCTATTTGTGGGTCCAGCTGGATGAGAATCAGAATAAAGCCAGCAGCGACAATAAGCTCACTGAAACGGGCAAAATAACAGACCAAATGACCTACAAGGCCTTGTCTGAAATTGTTGGAGAAGAAAATGGTCTTGGCGTAAAAATCTTAAAAGTAACGGGTGCCAGCGGCAATGCCCTGCCCTATGTGATCAACAATACCATGATGCGCATCGATTTGCCTGTGGTACTGAAGCCGCATGAAAAATATACACTGAACATTTCCTGGAATTACAAGATCTCCGACCGCATGACTGTAGGCGGACGGGGCGGTTATGAATATTTTGCTGATGACGACAACTATCTGTTCACCATTACACAATGGTTTCCGAGAATGGCCGTCTATTCTGACTTCCAGGGATGGCAGAATAAACAGTTCGAAGGCAGAGGTGAGTTTGCGCTGGTGTTTGGGAATTATAAGGTAAATATGACTGTTCCTGCCGACCATGTGGTGGGTGCTACGGGAGAATGCCAAAATTATACACAGGTTTTATCGTCTGCGGCGCTGAAAAGATGGAATACGGCGCAGAGCTCGAAGGTTCCGGTAGAGATCATTAAACTGGATGAAGTGAAAGCAGGCCTGTCTAAAAAATCGGCTGCGAAAAAAACATGGAGCTACACTGCTGAAAATGTAAGGGACTTTGCCTGGGTATCTTCCCGCAGGATCGTATGGGACGCGATGGCTACCTATGTGGATGGCAAAAAGATCATGGCCATGTCTTACTACGGTCCGGAGGCTTATCCGCTGTACAATAAATATTCAACCAAAGTGGTGGCGCATACCCTGAAGGTGTATTCGAAACATACCATCCCTTATCCGTATCCTGTAGCGATTTCCGTGGAAGCGGCCAACGGCATGGAATACCCGATGATCTGCTTCAATTATGGCAGGGCCGAAAAAGATGGCACCTACACGGAGGCAGTAAAGCTTGGCATGATCGGAGTGATCATCCACGAAGTGGGGCATAATTTTTTTCCGATGATCGTAAATTCAGATGAAAGACAGTGGACCTGGATGGACGAAGGGTTGAATACTTTTTGCCAGTTCCTGGCTGAACAGGAATGGGACAACAGCTATCCTTCCGGAAGAGGGCCAGCACATAAGATCGTCGACTATATGAAAATGCCGAAGGACCAGCTGGAACCGATCATGACGAATTCGGAAAACATCATCAACTTTGGCCCCAACGCTTATGCCAAGCCGGCTACTGCACTGAATATTTTAAGGGAAACGGTAATGGGCCGCGAACTGTTTGACTATGCGTTTAAGGAATACGCCAAACGCTGGGCCTTTAAGCACCCTACTCCTGCCGATCTGTTCAGAACCATGGAAGATGCTTCAGCAGTAGATCTTGACTGGTTTTGGAGAGGCTGGTTCTTCACCACAGATCCTGTGGATATTGCTTTGGATGACATGAAGTTCTATCGCATGAACAGCATGAAGGAAGCTGTGGAAAAAGCAGAAGATAAAAAGGTTTACGAACGTGAGCATGCCTACCCCGGCCGGGAAAGGAACAGGGCTGCCGGTATAAAATTCGCCGTAGAGCAGGATACCACGCTACTTGACTTTTATAATAAGTTCAACCGTTTCGAGGTCAGCAAGACCGCAGATGAGCAGTTTCAGAACTACTACAATTCGCTTTCTGACAATGAAAAAAAGCTTTATGAAGGCAAAAAGAATTTCTATGAGCTGGAGTTTTCGAATGTAGGCGGGCTGGTCATGCCGCTGATCATAGAATGGACTTTCAAGGATGGCACTAAGGAAGTTGACCGGATTCCGGCATACATCTGGAGGAAGGACGAGAACAAAGCAACTAAAGTATTTGCAAAAGACAAGGAAGTGGTATCTGTACAACTGGATCCGTTTCGTGAAACTGCAGACATTGATGAAAGCAACAATTCCTGGCCAAGGAAGGCGCAATCTTCGAGGTTTGAACTGTTCAAGCAAAAGGAGGTGATCCGGGGCTCTTCTTCAGGTATAAATCCAATGCAGGAATCGAGAAAAAAGAATTGAGAAAAACAACCGGGACAAAGGGATCGAAATATGGATCCGGATTCCCCCGACAGGAAATATAAAGAAAGACCCCGCCATATTTGACGGGGTCTTTCTTTTAAAATCGGATGCTTTTGAGGCTAAAACAACTTGGTCTGACCTTTATCGTCAATATCCAGATCATCTGGATTGGTGATCTCGAGCTTGATGTCTTTTGGCGGAGCAGACCATGCCTTTTTGGCTGGCTGTACCGGTTTCTTTTCTTCAGCTGCGGATGCAGTGGATTTATCTGCAGCTGGCTCAGTTTCTTCAGATTGGCCTCCTGCTGTTTCGATTATTTCTTGAGCTTCGATTGTTCTAGCCGTTGCTGATTCAGATGCTTCTTCTGATGTTGTTTCTTCTGCTTCAGAAACCTCAGCATCCGGCAGCGGCACTTCTTCTTCATCTGCATCCTTGCTCAGCGCAGGATCCACCAGATCTTCTTCTTCTGTTTCGGTTTCATCGGTAACCAACGCGGGAAACTTATTGGTTTCGGTAATTTCGATTTCTTCATTGCTGGCAATACTGATGCTCTTAACATCATGCTGGGTAATCCTGTTGCCATTGGCCTTAATACCTTTTACATCAATAAAATCGGCCAGTACGATCTCCAGCGTCTCCGGAATCTGGGTTTTGCCCTTCAGTACGTCTACTGTAAGCACGGCAGCAGCATTACTGGTCAGGTGCAGAAATTTAGAGCCGGCTTCTTCACTGATCAGATTGCCCTTCCTGCCTACACCTATGGCTTCAAACACAAATCTTTTGATGAAATAATTTTTTGCCTTCCCTTCATATTGTACTACCGTGAAAGGTTTTTCAGGATCGAATTTCTGGATCAGAATCAGATCGGCATCAAAGTGATTGCTCAGCTCAAATGTGCTCAGCTCATACCAGCCATCTTTGTGTACCTGTAAGATCTTGTCTTCTCCGTCAAACTCGCCAAGGTATTTACCCCTGCCGTCTACATTGAGTCTGCGCAGCAGTTCGTCGTACCAGATCTTCAGGCCAGACAGTGTCGACACCCCCTTGCTTTTGAGCAGGATCTTTTTAACCGGATATTTAGAAACGATATTTCCCTGTGAGCCGCGGCCCTTGATGGCGATCTCGGCATAATCGAGATCGAACTGCAGTTTCTTGAGCTTCGTATGTGGTTTAAGCTGTATGGTAATGATCTCGGCCTCTCCGTTTGGATTGGCAGTAAAGTAAAGCACTTTAGAGCCTTTGCTTCCCTTGGTCAGATCGTATTCCTTATCTCGGGTAACTCCTACAACGGCAAAACGTTTAATATAGGAGATGCCGCTGGCGCCGTCTTTATAGATCAGGTTGTAGATGGTCCGTTCATCGCCCTTTTTGAATACCTGGGCATGAAGAATGCCCTTACCTACAAAAGTCTTGTCGGCGACTTTGGTGATGATGCACTTACCGTCTTCCCTGAATACGATGATTTCATCGATATCGGAACAATCCGCTATAAATTCATCTTTTCTCAGACCGGTACCAATAAAGCCGTCTTCACGGTTCATGTATAATTTCACGTTGGCGAGGGCTACTTTAGAGGCCTCTACCCTGTCGAATAGCCTGATTTCTGTTTTGCGTTCCCTGCCCTTCCCGTATTTGTCCCTGAGTTTCTGAAACCAGGCAATGGCGTAATCGGTAAGATGGCGCAAGTGGTTTTTAACCACCTTAATGTCGTCATTTAACGACTTCATCTGCTCATCTGCCTTCTTAACGTCAAACCGGGTGATGCTGCTCATCGGTTTGTCGATCAGCTTCTTAAAATCTTCCGGCTGGATTTCGCGGTACAGGCTTACCTTAAAAGGCTCAAAAAGATGGTGCAACACTTCCACCACCATATCAAAATTCCCCGAGTTCTCATATTCAGGGTTTTTATACATGCCTTCCTGTATGAATATCTTCAGCAGGGAACTGAAGAAGATGCGCTCCTGAAGTTCGTGCAGCCTGATCTCGAGTTCCTGTTTGAGCAGGGCCTTCGTATGCTGGGTATTCTGCGTCAAAATATCGTTGACACTCAGGAACTGAGGTTTATCGTCTTTAATGACGCAGGTATTCGGTGATATGGAAACCTCACATGATGTGAAGGCGTAAAGTGCGTCTATGGTCACATCGGGAGAAATGCCCGGGGCCAGATGGATTACGATCTCTACATGAGCCGCAGTATTGTCTTCGATCTTCTTAATTTTGATCTTGCCCTTATCATTGGCCGACAATACACTATCAATCACAGAACCTGTTGTGGTACTGTAGGGAATCTCGGTGATTACCAGAGTCTTTTTATCCTTTTCTGTGATCTTGGCCCTTACCCTGATCTTTCCGCCGCGCATGCCTTCATTGTATGCAGAAAAATCGGCCATGCCTCCTGTGAAAAAGTCGGGCAGTATGTTTGGCCGGTTTCCGTTCAGTACTGCTATTGAGGCGTCGATCAGTTCAAGGAAATTGTGCGGCATAACCTTAGTGGCCAACCCAACGGCAATACCTTCAGCGCCCTGTGCCAGTAACAAGGGAAACTTAACAGGCAACGTAATGGGTTCATTGTTACGGCCATCGTAGCTCAGCTGCCAGGCTGTAGTATCCGGGTTGAAGACTACTTCGTTCGCAAATTTAGACAGTCTTGCTTCGATATACCGGGGTGCAGCCGCACTGTCACCGGTTACCGGATCTCCCCAGTTTCCCTGGCAATCGATTAGCATATCCTTCTGGCCAATCTGAACCATTGCGTCACCGATGGAAGCATCTCCGTGCGGGTGGTACTTCATGGTGTTCCCGATCACATTGGCTGCCTTATTGAAGCGTCCGTCATCCATTTCTTTTAGCGAATGCATAATGCGTCGCTGAACAGGTTTCAGTCCGTCATTGATGTGTGGTACAGCGCGATCAAGAATTACGTAGGAGGCGTAATCGAGAAACCAGTTTTCATAAAGCCCGTTGATCGGGATTACGGTATGCGTATTTTCTTCGTTTACGTTGTTTTCTGTTTCGTCACTCATCAAAAAAAGGTTTGGATGCTGTAAATATAAGGCTTGGGCGCAACTTTAGGAACAGAAGTTTTTAACAGTTCCTCAGGAAAAATTAAGGGCCTTTTAAACAATTTAATATCCCGATTGTAGATATATGCGATAAACAGTTTTTTTGTGCCGGGTGGCATGGTTTTAGTTACTAAAAATATATCATAATCTCACAAATTATTTCACTTGAATAAATACATACGCAAAAGTCTTAAAATTCTTCTTTGGGTAATTGCCAGTATCATTCTATTGGTGGTTTTAATTGCGGTTTCCTTAAATATTCCGTCAGTTCAGAATTTTGTTAAAGACAAAGCCATCGGGTACCTCAAGAAGAAAACCAATACGGAGGTAAGATTGGAGAGCATTAAAATTGCACTGCCAAAAGATATTGTTCTGAATAAATTTTACATAGAGGATCTTGAGAACGATACTTTATTGTACGCTCAGAAACTTTCGGTAGACATTAATCTTTTTAAGCTCCTGAGCAATAAGGTGGAGATCAACAACATTTCTCTGGAAAACATCAGGGCCAATGTAAAACGGATTGATCCGGACACCGCTTTTAATTTTTCATTCCTGGTCGATGCCTTTATGTCCGAGCAGGCAAGGCCGGAAGATGAAGTAGCAAAAGACTCTACTTCTACTATGAAGTTTGCTATCGATAAGGTCAATTTCAACGATATCGGTATAACGTACAGGGATGATGTAGCCGGCAATGACCTCAAGCTGCATTTAGGCGAATTTAAGGCCAAACTGAAAGAATTTGACCTGGAAAAGCAGCACTATGTCATCAAGACACTCGAGCTGAGCAATACAACGCTGAAATACTTACAGCAGAAGCCTTTGACGCAACTGGCAGCGCATCTGAAGAAAAGCATAGACACTACTGAAACTGAAACAGGAAAATTGCCCCTGATTGAAATAGATGACTTTGCTTTTAATAACATTAAGATTGGTTTTGACGACAGGCTATCTGGTATGAACGCGGATGTGGATCTGAATAAACTGGAGCTCAGCAAACTGTTTGCAGATCTGACCAACAACAATTTTAAACTGGAGGAAATTAAGCTGAACAATACTAAAATCGGCTTTACTGATGCTGGAAGCAATGCAAAAGTGGCTTTAACAGAATTGTCATTGACTAAATTGCTAGCCGATGTGAAGAATGGAAAATACAGGATCAGTGATGCGAAACTTAACCGTTCTGACATTTTATTCGCTTTAAAGAAGGTTGCGAAATCTGCAGATACGGCCAAACAAAATGCGGCAAAGTCTGCTCCGCTTTCGCTGGAGCTGGGTAGCTTAAGCCTCGCCCAGAACAATGTGCAGTTTGACAATTCCGGTGTAAAGCCGGTATTGAAGGGTATGGATTTCAATCATTTGAAATTTACTGACCTGACTTTGCTGGCAGAAGCCATTTCCTACAGCGATGCCGGGATAAAGGTGAATGTGAAGCAAGGGAACTTCCGGGAAAAAAGTGGTTTTCGGCTAAATAAGCTGCAGGGTGATGTGGCTTATACGCAAAAGGAGATCAAGATTGACAACTTCCGGCTGAAAACCCCGAATACTTCCATAGAGAACAATACGCAGCTGGATTATACGGCTATGGAAGACCTGACCAAACATCCGGAGCGGGTAAAGCTGTCAATGACGCTAAACAATACGGTTATTGGTTTAAGAGACGCTGCTTATTTCAGTGATGCGGTACCTGCCGCCTACCGCAATGAAAAGATTAAGGTCAGCGCAAGCGCTAATGGTTACATGAATAACCTGGTGATTCCTAAGCTACAGGTAACTGGCTTGAAAAGTACACAGATAGACATCAGCGGAACGGCCAAAGGCTTGCCCGACATCGACAAGACTGTACTGGATCTGAAAATCAAGAAATTTGCACTGACAAAACAGGATCTTTTGGTTATCGTACCTAAAAAATCTTTGCCTGCAAGTATAACATTGCCGAATGCGATTGCTGCAAATGGTTTATTCAAAGGTTCGATGACCAATTTTACGACCGGTTTCAACATTAAAACTGATATGGGTAGCGCAAAACTGGCTGCAAAGATGAGTGGTACAAAAGGCAAAGAGAATTATATTGCTGACGTGAGCCTTAATAATTTCAATGTCGGAAGGTTATTAAAGCAACAGCCGGCATTAGGCAGAATTACAGCGAAGGCAAACATAAGGGGTACCGGTCTGGATGCGAAAAAAGCTTCGGTTAAGCTCAGCGCGCAGGTCATCAGCGCGGAGTATAACAAGTATACGTATAAGCTACTCAATGTAAGCGGTGATTATGCGCAGCAGAAATTGAACTTAAAGAGCAGTATGGCAGATAGTAATGCCAACTTTAACCTGACCGCAGCGGTAAATATGGCCGGGAAGTACCCGGCTGTAAAGGCGGACCTGAACCTTGTTGAAGTCGATCTGCAGGCACTACACTTTAGTGCTACCGAATTCAGAATGGCGGGACTGGTTACTGCGGATATTAAAACTGCAGATCCGGATTACCTGAACGGTGATGTGAGTATTAGAGGCCTGCAGCTGGTAAAGGAAGGCCAGAAGTTCAATATGGACACGGTCGATGTGCATGCGGAGGCCTCGGTAGCACACAATCTGCTTACATTGACCTCTGAAGTCCTGAACGCCAAAGTGGACGGAAAATATCAGCTGACCAACCTGGGTAGTGCGCTGATCAATCAGATCAATAAGTATTACCAGTTTGGCGAGGTGACTAAGATACCCGATCAGCGTTTCAGATTTTATGTAAATATCCATAATCCTAAGTTCCTTAAGAACTTCGTACCAGAGCTTACCACCTTCGCCCCTTCGAGTATGAGCGGCCTGATAGATACGCAAAAGGACAGCTTGCAAATGAAGGCCTGGTTCCCAAGGGTTGTTTATGGCGATTTTAAAGTAGATAGCACACAGCTGGATGTAAACAACAACAATCAGCAGCTGACTTACAAATTATTGATCAGGAGTTTCCAGAGTTCTTCTATAGCGCTCTACAATACTGAGCTGAGCGGACAGGCCGCCAATAATTTGTTGGGTGTAAATGTATTTCTAAGAGATAGCAAGCGCAAGGACAGATATATACTTGCAGGTACTTTCAAGTCTATCAATAAGGACTATCAATTTTCACTCGATCCGAATAAATTACTACTAGATTATGAGAAATGGACAATTGCTCCGGAAAACTACCTGCAGTTTGGACAGTCGGGCATACTTGCCAATCAGTTTAACCTGAGCAAAGGAGGTCAGCTACTGAGCATTAACAGTTCTGACAAGACCCCGAATTCGCCTGTAAAGGTATTGTTTAAAGATTTTAGGATAGAGACCCTTACCAAATTTGCGGCGCAGGACAGCGCATTGGTGGGTGGGATCATCAATGGAACGGCCGAGGTAAAGGAACTGGCAGACAGCCCTAAATTTGAAGCCAATCTGACGGTTGAAAAATTGCGTTATCAAAAGGATCAGCTGGGTACGCTTCGGTTAGCTGTAAACAACAATACTGCAAATGCCTATGACGTGAATGTGGCCCTGAGTGGTGTTCATGAGCTGAGGGTAAATGGCTTTTATTATACCAATACAGAGAATGCATTGGATCTAACGGTCAATATTGACAAGCTGGATTTGAAGGAGCTGGAAAGCCTGTCGATGGGACAGATTAAAAAGGGCTCAGGTGCAATTACAGGGCAAGTCAGCGTGAAAGGGGCAATCGCATCTCCAAAGGTATTGGGTGATATCCAATTCAAACAGGTGGCTTTTACTGCCGCTTATGTAAATTCTTACCTGAGGATTCCTGACGAGACCATTAGCTTTACCAGCCAGGGTGTGCGCTTCGATAATTTTACCATACTGGATTCTTTGGGCAGAAAGGCTACCATTGACGGTGGTGTGCTGACTACAGATTATAAGAATTTCCGGTTCAATATGGACATCAGAACGAATAATTTCCGTGCCCTGAATTCTACCGCACAGGATAACGATATGATCTATGGCACGGTGTACCTTACGAGTGACATTAAGGTGAGGGGCGATTTGAACCAGCCGGATGTGAATATGAACATTACGGTAGAAAAGGGAACCAAGTTCTTTTTTGCCTTACCAGTAGACGATCCGTCTGTTATAGAACAGGAAGGTATCGTACAGTTTATCGATGCCGACGCGGCGCCTTACAATGGGCAAAAGGCACTGAACGGAGACAGCATCACCAGGTCGCCGATACAGGGAATGACGCTGAGTGCTACGCTCAATATAGATCCTGAAGCTGAACTGAATGTAGTGGTTGATCCTTCAAATGGCGACGCATTGAAAGTACGGGGGCAGGCCAATCTTGTGGCTACTATGGATCCGAGCAAGACCAGCTTAACGGGCAGATATGAGATAAGCGACGGCTCTTACAACTTGTCTGTAGGACCGCTTGGTAAAAAGGCATTTAAACTGGTGAAGGGAAGCAGCATTGTGTGGACGGGTGATCCCATGAGTGCCAATGTAGACCTGACCGCACTTTATGAAGTGAATGCGGCTCCGATAGATCTGCTGAATGAGGCCGAAAACATGCAGGCTAAAACGAAGTTGCCAATCCAGGTTTACCTGATGATGAAGGAGGAACTGATGAAGCCTAAAATATCTTTCAGACTGGATTTGCCTGAGAATGAAAGAGGCGCTCTTGAAGGGCGTGTATATACGAAGTTACTCCAGGTTAACAGGGACGAAAGTGAACTGAATAAGCAAGTATTTGCATTGCTTGCCCTGAACAGATTTATTGCTGACAATCCGTTCCAAAGTTTGGCTGGCGGCGGTGGCGGTGTGTCTACGCTGGCCCGTTCGAGTGTGAGCAAGCTGTTGACGGAGCAACTGAACAATCTCGCTTCCGATTTGATACAGGGTGTCGACATCAACTTTGGCATCAATTCGTCTGAGGATTATTCCAGCGGCGCTATGGAGCAAAAAACAGACCTTGAAGTGGGCTTATCTAAAAAACTACTGAATGACCGGCTAACAGTTACCGTTGGCAGTTCTTTTGGATTGGAGGGGCCTGCCAATCAAAACCAGAATTCGACCAATATCGCCGGAAACGTGAACGTGGAGTATGCCCTTTCTGCGGATGGCAGATACCGGTTGCGGGCATACAGACGAAACCAGAATGAGGGTGTGATAGAGGGTCAGATCATTGAAACAGGGCTTGGTTTCGCCCTTGTGGTAGACTATAATAAATTCAGGGAAATCTTTCAGAAAAAAGAAACCCGGGAACAGAGAAGGGAAAGAAGATTGAGAAATGAGGCGCGCGAGCAGGAAAACAGGAACAAGGAAGCATTAGAACAAAAACGCACCAATGAGACAACTAATTAAACCGCTGATATTTATCTGGTTATGCGTGGTGCTTGCAGCCTGCAGCAATACCCGTTATCTAAAGCCCGGCCAGAATCTGTATACGGGAGCTGATATAAAGATCAATCCGGATTCAGCGGCAAGAATTGACGACCAGAAAGCTGTTAAAAGCGCACTGGAAGGTAAAACGAGGCCGAGACCGAATAAATCCATTTTGGGATTGAAGTTTAAGCTCTGGATCTACAATATAGCTGGAGAGCCAAAAAAACCAAAGGGCCTAAAACATTGGCTGCGGACCAAGGTTGGGGAACCTCCAGTATTGCTAAGCGATGTGAAATTGAAATATAATAATGATGTGCTGACCAGTTATCTGATTAGTCAGGGTTATCTTCAATCATCGGTTACCGGTGATACGGTAGTAAAAAACCGAAGGGCAAGAGCAATTTATACGGCATTGACGGGACCAAGGTACAAGATAAACAGCGTTACCTTTCCAAAGGACAGCGGTAATTTAGCTAATATCATCAACCAGCATAAGAGCAGCACGTTGCTGAAGGCCGGAGATTTTTATGACCTTGAAACCTATAAGAATGAGCGGATCAGGATCGACAATGACCTGAAGGAAAACGGTTATTTTTATTTCAGTCCTGATTATCTGATCCTGCAGGTAGACAGTACCATCGGCAAAAGCCTGGTAGACGTTACCATAAAGGTGAAAGATATAGCGCCGGATGCGGGTCTGAAACCATACACCATTAATGAGATCAACATTTACCCTACTTACAGTTTGCGCCGGGACTCTGCGCTGAGAAGTCTGCAACCGGTGAAATTTAATGATTTTAACATTTATGACAACCGCAACACCTACAAGCCGTGGGTGTTTAACCGGCTTGTATTCTTTAAAAAGAATGAACTTTATAATCGGAAGGATCACAACCAGTCTTTGAACCGAATGGTTAATATCGGTGTTTTTCAGGGTGTTAAGGCTGAGTTTCTTCCGCTTGACAGCTTCAAAAACAACCAGCTGGACTTGAACATTTACCTGACACCACTGAAGAAGAATTCTTTGTCCTTTTCAGTAACAGGAACTAGTAAATCGAACAATTTTGTAGGTTCGGAAGTGAAACTGACGCAAACGACTAGGAACCTGTTCAGAGGTGCGGAGCAGTTGGATGTGAGTGTGAGCGGTGGCTTTGAAACGCAGGTGAGCGGGCAGTCCAAGGGACTGAATTCCTACTCGTTTACCACGGAAGGCAAGCTGACCTTCCCCCGTTTCATTATTCCCTTCTTCAAATTTAACAGTACCAATGCGTTTATCCCTAAAACTATTGTCTCCGCTTCTTACCAGCTGCTGAGCAGGGGGTCATTGTACAACCTGAACTCTATTAAAGGAGAATACGGATATAACTTTAAGGAGAGTAAGTACAAGGAACATACATTCAATCCGATCTCGATCAATTATGTGCAGCCTTCGAAACTGGATACCTCGAAAAGAGACAGTCTATATCGGATCGGTCTGAGAGGGGCGTTAGAAAAACAGTTCATCATCGGAAGCAATTATAGTTTCACTTATACCAACCAGATGGATGAGGCACGCAGAAATAACCTGTATTTTAACGGTTCCATCGAAACTGGTGGAAATGTATGGGGACTTTTTGTGGGCAAGAACGAAAAAGGCGAAAAATCTTTTTTAAAAACACCGCTAACGCAGTTTGTAAGGTTTGAGACCGACCTGAGGGATTATTATAAGTTAACCCGGAATGTGGTCTGGGCAAACAGGCTCAACCTGGGTTATGGATATGCTTATGGCAATAGCAATACCCTGCCGTTTGTACGCCAGTTCTTCGCAGGGGGAAGTAATGACATCAGGGCATTTCGTGCACGTGCTTTGGGACCTGGTACCTATAAGGTTCCTGACACCGTATTTGCTGACCAGGGCGGTGATATTAAACTTATGCTCAATACGGAGTTGAGATTTAAAATTGTCAGTGTATTGCATGGGGCCTTATTTGCTGACGCTGGTAATATCTGGCTCAGAAAAGAGGATCTGGGCACCCCTGAAACAGCCGACAGGCCCGCTATTCCAGGCAGGCCGGGCTCGGGTTTCAAGTTTAAAAATGCACTGAACGAAATTGCCATTGGTACGGGCGCAGGACTGCGTGTGGATGCCACTATTTTTGTGATCAGGCTGGATGTTGCCTTCCCGATCAGAAAACCTTATTTGCCTGAAGGGCAGCGCTGGGTGGCCGACCAGATTAATTTTGGCAGTAAGACATGGCGCAAAGAGAATTTAATTTATAATATCGGTATCGGATATCCTTTCTAGACTACTCAGGTAATTTTGATGATCTTTTGCCGCTCGTACGGTGATGATAAAAAAAGAGAATACCCGGCGAACAAAACCATAAAGAGATGAAAACCATTGAAAAAATAAAGTGCTTTTTTATTGCTACCTACCATTTATTCATTGCCGCATTTAAGGGTTTTCAGGAAGACAGGGTAATGAAGCTGAGTGCTGCTCTTGCTTATTATACCATCTTTTCGCTAACGCCGCTAATCATTATTGTGATTTCAGCTGCAAGCTTATTCCTGGGCGACAACATGGACCCCAATGACAAATTGTTTGGAGACAGCGGTGAGATCAGAAAAATGGTAGGTGCCGACGCGGCCAATCAACTGAGAAGCTTTGTGAACAACGCCAACTATTCGGGTAAGAGTACGATAGGCCTGATCATAGGTATTGGTACCCTGATTTTGGGAGCTACAGCGATTTTTATTGAAATACAGGACAGCATTAACCTGATATGGAAAGTAAAGGCTGTTCCAAAAAAGGGCTGGAAAAAACTCATCACCAATCGTTTGCTTTCCTTTTCACTAATCGCTTCCCTTGGTTTCCTTTTATTGGTTTCGCTGGTGATCAACAGCATTGTAGTCGGCGTGGGCGGCAGGCTGGAAGGCTACGCGGCAAAGGTTGGTGTTGAACAGGTTTCGGAATTATTCATGCTGATCCTGACCAATGCCCTCACGCTGGCTGTAGTGACCAGTATTTTTACAGTGATATTTAAAGTATTGCCTGATGTTACCCTGAAATGGAAACCCGCTATTGTTGGCGCCTTGTTTACAGCCGTACTTTTTAGCATCGGAAAATACATAATCGGTATTTATATTGAAAAGGGCGATCCGGGTTCAGCATTTGGTGCGGCTAGTTCCGTTATTGTCATTCTGCTCTGGATCTATTATACCTCAGTGATCCTATATTTCGGTGCAGAGTTTACACAGGCCTATGCCGAAAGATATGACAAGGGTATAGCTCCAAGTAAATATGCGGTACACACCAAAATAGTCATTGTAGAGCAAAAGGTAAATGAATTGCCCCCTCAGCATCCGGAAGACACTAAAATAGATCCGCTTGCTAAAAAAAGAAATACCTGATCTTTATGCAGATTCAGCGAAGTCCTCTTCGCCTGCATCAACAACGTCATGTACAACGGCAGTAGTTGCAGCGTCTTCACTTGCTGAGACCAGTTCTTCCACCGTGTCTTTTTCTACCCTTAGGTTCCTGATGATGTGCTGCTGCCTGTCTGGCGTATTCTTGCCCATATAATACTCTAGCAATCCTTTGATGGTCTGATCTTTAAGGATCACCGGGTCCAGACGGATATCTTTTCCAATGAACAGACCAAACTCGTCAGGTGAGATTTCTCCAAGTCCTTTGAACCGGGTAATCTCTGGTTTATTGCCCAGCTTCTCAATGGCTTTTTTACGTTCATCGTCACTGTAGCAGTAAATGGTTTCTTTTTTATTGCGGACACGGAACAATGGGGTCTGCAGGATGTATACGTGCCCTGCCCTTACCAGATCCGGGAAGAATTGAAGGAAGAAGGTCATCATCAGCAGCCGGATGTGCATACCATCGACGTCGGCATCGGTAGCGATTACGATATTGTTATAATGTAACCCTTCCAGACCGTCTTCTATATTCAGTGCATGTTGCAGCAGATTGAATTCTTCATTCTCATAAACTACCTTTTTGGTCAGTTCATAGCAGTTCAGGGGTTTACCCTTCAAACTGAATACGGCCTGACAATCTACATCTCTTGATTTGGTGATGGAACCTGAAGCTGAATCTCCCTCGGTGATGAACAGGGTGGTTTCGTACCGCTTTTCATGATTGGTATTGAAGTGGACTTTGCAGTCCCTAAGTTTTTTATTGTGCAGTGAGGCCTTTTTAGCTCTGTCATTGGCCAGTTTTTTGATGCCTGCGATATCCTTGCGCTCGCGCTCAGACTGCATGATCCTTTTCAAAAGCGCATCTGCGACATCACCGTGTTTGTGCAGGTAATCATCGAGTTCTTTTTTAACAAAATCGTTGATAAAGGTACGTACTGAAGGTCCTTCAGGCCCCATGTTCTGAGAGCCGAGCTTGGTTTTGGTCTGTGATTCGAACACAGGTTCCTGCACCCTCACAGAAATTGCGGCGATAATGGATGACCTTACATCTGAAGCGTCAAATTCCTTTTTATAATATTCCCTGATGGTTTTTACTACTGCTTCACGGAAAGCTGCCTGGTGTGTGCCGCCCTGGGTGGTGTGCTGTCCGTTTACAAATGAGTGATAGTCTTCGCCGTATTGCTGACCGTGGGTCATGGCAATTTCTATATCATTCCCTTTAAGGTGGATGACCGGATAGCGGATGTTCTCTACGTCGGCTACCTTGTGCAGCAGGTCGTACAGTCCGCGTTCAGATAAAAATTTCTGTCCGTTGTAGTTCACCGTCAGGCCTGTGTTCAGGAACACATAGTTCCAGATCATGCTTTCTACAAAATCGGTGATATAATGGTAATTCCTGAAAATGGTTTCATCAGGATAAAAGGTGATTGCAGTACCGTTGCGCTGTGTGGTATCTATGATCTCATTGTCCAGTACAATCTCTCCTTTTGAAAATTCTACTTTTTTGGTTTTGCCGTCACGATAAGATTGCACGACAAAATTTGTAGATAACGCATTCACCGCCTTGGTACCTACACCATTCAGACCTACGGATTTCTGGAAGGCATTGCTATCGTACTTACCCCCAGTATTGATCTTTGAAACGCAGTCGATCACTTTTCCAAGGGGGATGCCACGTCCGTAGTCTCTTACATTTACCTTGTGCTCTGATACCGAGATCTCGATGGTACGGCCCGAACCCATCACAAACTCGTCTATTGAATTGTCTACAATTTCCTTAAGCAGTACATAGATACCGTCGTCCTGGGCAGAACCGTCGCCCAGCTTACCTATATACATACCGGGACGTAATCTAATGTGTTCCTTCCAGTCGAGTGAGCGTATGCTATCTTCGTTATAATTCGGTTCAGCCATGATGTAAATACGTATAACTACAAACATAATCGAATAATGCACTGCAATCAACCACAAAGTTTCAACAAATACACATTTTCGTGTATATTCATAGGGTGAACCAATATTGCGACGCTCAGGCAATATAACCAGCAAAAAATTAGAATTGCGCATTGACCAAGTTATGCCCCTACAAGTATTGCCCTTAAAAAAAGAGATTGCTTATGCCGCCGGCATGATGGGCTGGAGCATTATGACCAACATCATTATCGTCATGCTTCCTTATTTTTATCTTCCGCCAAATAACTCCGGTCTGTATCCTCTGGTTCCGCAGCTGATGGTATTCGGGGCATTTAATATTTTATCGCTCATCGCTGCCTCGGGCAGACTTGCCGATGCAGTATATGACCCTTTTATTGCGTCGGTAAGCGATAGCAGCAAGCATCCCAAGGGCAGGCGGATACCCATTATGAAATTTGCGATTCTGCCTGCTGTGGTCTGCTGTTCACTGGTATTTTATCCCCTTACCAGGGGGGAAAGTGTTGCGAATGCATGGTGGCTTACTTTGGTGCTTGCCGGTTTTTTCATTTCTGTAACTACCTATATCATTCCTTATAATGCGTTGCTTGCTGAACTTACCAATAATGCGGATCAGAAGGTAAAGCTTTCCAGCTATCAACAGGTAGGTTTTGTGCTGGGTATGATTTTGGCCGGTTTGTGCAACAATTATGCAGATCTGATCCAGGACATATTTCAGATTGGCAGCAGGTCTCTGGCTTTGCAATATACGATTTACGGGTTGAGTATCTTTTCAGGGCTGGTCATGGTTCTTCCCATTATTTCCATCAGGGAGAAAGATTATTTTGTTGCCAAACCCACACACATTCCGTTGTTCCCGGCCATCAAGAGTACATTTCGAAATACCAATTTCAAGTATTACCTCATTTCAGATTTCGCCTATTATATTGCACTTAGTATCATTTCAAGCGGGCTGCTTTTCTTTGTGACCGTACTTTTGGGCCTGCCGGATTCTGACGGTGGTAAATTTCTCGGCCTGATGGTTATTCTGTCTCTTGTATTTTATCCCTTTATCAACTACGGCTCTAAAAAATTCGGAAAGAAGCTGCTGGTAATGATTGCGTTTGTTTTGCTGAGCTTCAACTTTATCCTCATTTACTATTTGGGCAGACTCCCGTTTTCTCCCACCATGCAGATGTACATTCTGGTGCTTATCGGCTCTTTTCCATTGGCGGCCCTTGGTATACTCCCCAATGCAATCCTGGCCGATATTGCCCAAAAGGACACGAATGAGACAGGAGAAAATCATGAGGGCATGTACTTCGCAGTTAAATATCTCTTTGTAAAACTGGGACAAACTATGGGCATTGCCATATTTGCGATGCTAACAGTCTATGGAAAGGATCCGGGTAATGATTACGGATTGCGGCTCAACGGGGTGGTTGGTTTTGCATTGTGTATTATGGCACTGCTACTCTTCAGCCGATTTAAAGAAAGTAAAAACTAAAAGCCCAATCTTTATACTTATCTTTGCGACAAAGTGAAACTCTTTCACTTTGCTTATACATTAAAATAAAATACATTGTTATTTCAAGATTTAAATCTGATTGAGCCCATATTAAAAGCGCTGCAAACAGAAGGTTATACACAACCGACCCCAATACAAGAACAATCCATTCCATCTATATTACAAGGAAAAGACCTTTTAGGTTGTGCGCAAACCGGTACCGGAAAAACCGCGGCATTCGCAATTCCGATGTTGCAGTTGCTGAGCAAGCCCCACGAAAATACTAAGGTACATAAGGCCATTAAGGCCTTGATACTTACCCCAACAAGGGAGCTGGCCATACAAATTGAAGAGAGCTTTAAAGCTTACGGAAAAAATCTTCCATTACGTCACCTAGTGATATTTGGCGGAGTGGGACAAAAAGCACAGACTGATGCGTTGCACAGAGGTGTCGACATCCTGGTAGCGACTCCGGGGCGCTTGCTCGATCTGATGAACCAGGGATTTGTGAGCCTTAAGGACATCGAATTATTCGTATTGGATGAGGCTGACAGGATGTTGGATATGGGTTTTATCCATGACGTGAAAAAGGTCATCGCTAAACTTCCTGCCATCAGGCAAACGTTATTCTTTTCGGCTACTATGCCTAAAGAGATCCAGACACTGGCGGATACCATTTTAAGGAACCCCGTAAAGGTGGAGGTAACTCCGGTTTCTTCTACCGCAGAGAAAATACAGCAGCAAATGTTCTTTGTAGAGAAGAACGACAAGAAAGGCTTGTTGCTTCACATCTTAAAAGATAAGAGCATCGAAACCGCATTGGTTTTTGCACGGACCAAGCATGGCTCAGACAGGATCGTAAAAGACCTGATCAAAGCAGGAATTAAGGCAGAGGCTATTCACGGTAATAAATCGCAAAACGCAAGACAACGTGCTTTGACCAATTTCAAAGCGAAAGTAACCCGCATTCTTGTAGCTACCGATATCGCTGCGCGTGGTATAGATGTAGATGAGCTGGCTTATGTGATCAACTACGAATTACCGAATATCCCGGAAACTTATGTACACCGCATCGGCCGTACAGGCAGAGCGGGATTGAGCGGCACAGCATTTTCTTTTTGCGATGCGGAAGAAAAGGAATTCCTTGACGATATTGAAAAATTGATCGGACTTAAGATTCCGGTAACGGAGGATCATCCTTACGCGATGAGCTGGCAGAGCTTGCTGGCTGGTGCAGCTGAAGCGAAGGCTAAGGGAAAATCTAAACCTGCCAGAGGTGCCCGTCCGCCAAGAACGGACCGTTCACCACGCCAGGAACGGGAACCAAATTTAAGCGGGGCAAAGAAAACTCCTGCGGCTGCCGGAACTGGCAAAAAGAAATGGTTCAGCAGGAATAAGTCTAAGAACACGAATTCTTAATAAGCAACAAAGCCGGTCAGAAATTCGACCGGCTTTGTTGCTTATAGAGATTTGTGAACGGAAATCCATCATAATCTTATTTCAATTTTTTCCTGAAATTTTATTCATAGATCTGAAAAGAATATCAAATTTTTGATTACTGCATCTATTGGTATATTTTTGTGTTCTGCAAACATCTGCATGAACCGAAATGAACCAAAACCAGTCATTACCCATATGCTATCCTGGCGAAACGCCATGGCACAGAAACTGGAAGCAGGCTTTTCCCCCGTCTTTCAGAGAGGTAAGCTTTACTGATACGCTAGCCGGGCAACTGCACAGAGCCGATGTGCATACCCCTTGCGGGACAACACTGGAATTTCAGAACTCTCCGATCAATATCGACGAGCTTAAGAGCAGAGAAGCTTTTTATCCAAACCTTGTATGGATACTTAACGGAAAAAAACTTAAGGGATTCAGAATTTTAAAGGCTTTGCCGGATGTAAACGACCCCAAGCTTGCGGCTTACGAATTTTGCCATACAGATCACCTCACGATGATCAGAAAAACCGATTTTTTATTGAACAGCGGAAAGGCAAAGATCATGAATTTTTACCATCATGATCTTAAAGGGCTTGCACTTTCAACTTGTTATTATTCATTTTGCTGGAAAAATCCGCACCGTGTATGGTATCAGGCGAAATGTCCTATAATTATTGATTTGGGTGGTCATTTTCTATATCAGCTGAAACAACGGACACAGGTATCCGGAGATTACGCCTATCTCCATATGATTTCCAGAAAAGCATTCATCGAAAAATTTGTGATTTGAGCACTACCTGCTGATATTATTCGGCCTTGCATACACCATCTGCATTACGTTGATGTTGCGCATTTCGAATGCAGCTTCGCAATAATTGAGATAGTAGTTCCACTTTCGGATAAATTGCTCGTCAAATCCCAGGGCCTTAACCTCGGCTATGTTATAATTAAATTCTTCAAACCAGATGTTTAATGTACGGGCGTAGTCGAGTCCCATATCTTTCAAATCTACCATGGTCAGCTCACTTGTTTGGTTAATGGCCTGATTGATTTTAGCTACGGATGGCAATAACGATCCGGGAAAGATATGCTTCTGTATCCAGTCTACACCTTTACGCAGACTGTGGTATCTTGAATCCGGACTGGTGATGACCTGAAACGCAAAGATGCCGTCGGGCTTGAGCAATTCGCTACATTTGGCAAAATATTCCTCATAGTAGTTGTGCCCCACAGCTTCCAGCATTTCTATGGAAACAATTTTATCATATAGACCCTTAATATCTCTGTAATCCTGAATGATCACCTTTACACGATCTGAAAGTCCGGCTTCTGCTACACGTTGCGCTGCTAGCTTTTGCTGTTCCCTGGATATGGTTACAGAGGTTACTGTACACCCGTAATGCTTTGCCATGTAAATTGCATTTGCTCCCCATCCGCTTCCAATCTCGAGCACATGATCTGTTGCCTTTAGGCGCAACTGGCCACAAAGGCGCTGATATTTTGCGTATTGAGCATCCAGCAGAGACAGGCCATCTTTATAAAAATATGCGCTGGAATAGGTCATTGTAGGGTCCAGAAATGTGGCAAAAAAATCGTTGTTCAGATCATAATGAACTGAAATATTTTTCTGAGAACCTGATATGCTGTTTGATCTGCCGTTGTGATAAATCCTGTTTAGCCATTTGAAAACGTTTAAGGCTACAGTTTTTGTTTTATTGCCAGATACAGATGGGGCGTTTTCTATATTCAACAAAACCCATTTGATAACGTTCGTAATGTTACTTGTTTCCCAAAGTCCGTTGACATAGGCTTCACCAAAACCGATGTCTCCGTACAGTACAAGGCTCTTAAAAAATTCATCGTACTTTACCTGTATATCTGCATTTGTACCTGAACCTGAATTTCCAAATTGTATCAGCTCCCCATTGGGCATGGTAAGATTTAGCGCACCTTTGGTCATTTTCGAAAGTGCTGTTAGCACTGTGCTCTCATAAAACCCTGACCTGCTTTTTGCGATAGTAAGTGATGACATGGAATCGGTTTAGTTGTTTGTATAGGGTTTATATACGTCTTTTTGCAATTTCTGGTTTGCAGATTTTTTATGGAAGGAGAAATTCTTGTGCCACAACAAAAATGCCTGCCAGTGAATTAATCCCATTATTCTAAGCGGAATGAGGGGAATTGAAAAGAAGTATCGCAATAAATTTCTGTTGGTCAACGGCTTGCGGTTTCCTTTTAACTTACTGATAAAGAATCTTTTTCCTTCTCGGTCGTAATCGTCTATCCGGATATCAAGCTGCGCATTTGGAATGCCAAGGCTGAAGTCAAAAAAGACATCAGGATCAATGAAAGGGGAAACATAAAAAAGTTTCTCTGTGCGCTGCCGGAATCTTTCTCCCTGCAGCTCATTCCGGGTGATCACAAATAATTTCATTTCCCGGAATGTATTGCTGATCTCAGCAACAGCGCATAGCGGTTGTCCTTGCTCATCATAACAGAAATAAAAGGAAACCGGATTGAAATTGTAGCCAAGTATACAAAGATTGGTCAGGAGCATTACTCTACCCTTGCCCAGTTGTATATCCTGGTCCTGCAGGTAACTTGTCAAATGCTGTCTTACTGATTTACTGGTATCCGGATTTTCTTTGGGCAGCTGTAAGTGATCCTTATCTCTGAAATTAAAAAGGTTGAATCGGTTGTAACCGATCCAGCTGAACTTTTCTTTCAGTAAGCCTATTTCATCAAGATCAATGTAAAACATATATACACCGTACCAAAAACTGTGCTTTTTTGGAGCCAGCCTATTGTGCATTACTTTACAGATATATAATGATGAATTCATGGACACATTATAATTTACAGATTCCTGCACAGATTTACTGCACTTGCATAGGCGTCTTCATGAAATCCATATTTAAAATAGCTGCCGCAAAAATATACAGGACCTGTCTGGTTGAGCAAGAGAAGCTCTTTCTGAGCCTGCATGGCGCCGACATCAAACAACGGATGTTCATAGTCTATTTCTTTAATAATTTTTGAAGCATCGAGCAGTGAGGAGGGATTGATTGACACAAAATAGTCCTGCCGCTCTGATACCTGCTGCAACCTGTTCATCCAATAAATGGTGCTGGGTACCAGTTCGGTTCCGCTTTGCTCTACCCTGTAATTCCAGCTGCTCCATGCCAGTTTCTTTTCGGGCATTAGACTTCGGTCCGTATGCAGTACTGCCTTATTGGGCTGATATTTGAATTTAGAAAGCAGCCGTTCTTCATCGGCTGTTTTATCTTGCAGGATCCCGAAGGTCTGATCCGCATGGCAGGCCATGATCACCCGGTCAAAGACCTGCTCCTCCGCATCATTAACTTTTACCGCCGCTCTTCCATCGGGCAATCTCCGTACAGCTACCACTTTGGAGTGTGTTCTGATTTTGTCTTTGAAAGGAGCAATTAGCAATTCCCTGTAAGACTGGCTTCCATTGTTGAGCGTGTACCACTGGTGCTGCGTATCCAAACCAAGAAAACCATGGTTTTTAAAGAAACGAATCAGAGATACCGCAGGGAAATCGAGTATCTGGTCCATAGGTGTTGACCAGACTGCCGAACTCATTGGAATGAGGTATTTCCAGAGCATGTCCTGACTGTAGCCAAATTCGCGAATGTACCTGCCTATAGAATAATTTGCGAATTCAGGTTTATCTAGTATTTCCACACTTTCTTTGTTGAAGCGACTGATCTGCATCAGCATCTTCAGGAAAGATGGCTTGAACACGTTTTTACGCTGGGCAAACAGGTGATTGAGACTGGAACCACTGTATTCCAGTTTATCCGGCAGATATTGTACGCTGAAGGACATATCTGTTTTCTTAACGGGCGCCCCGATAGTTGCGAACATTTCTGTAAGGTGCGGATAGGTCTGGTAGTTAAACACCATAAAACCGGTATCGATATAAACTGCTTTGCCTTCTTCATCAACCGTTACGGTGTTGGTATGTCCGCCGATATAATCCAGCGATTCAAAAATGGTTATGTTGTACTTATGTTGCAGCAAGTGACCGCAGCCCATCCCGGCAATACCCGTACCTATAATTGCGAGTTTTTGCATCAGTCGTTCTTTTTAAACAGGTAGTGACATACCATCCACTCATTTCCCTTATTATAACCAAAGAGTTCGGCACAGGCCATATAAAAGAGCCGCCAGTATACCCACCACTTTACAGCCTGTTCTTTTCCATAGGTCTGTTCAAACAAGGGCATGATCTTTTCTTTATGTGCGTCCATATTCTTTAGCCAGGCTTCTGATGTTTTGGAATAATGCGTACCATTAACCACCCAGTGCTGATCTACGGTAAGATCATCATTGAAATAGAACAACAAATGGTTCGAAGGCATGATACCACCGGTAAAAAAGTACCTGCTCATCCAGTCTGTTTCATCTTTAACTTCAAATTTGTATGACAGTGTGTGGTGGGTAAAAATGTGTACGAACAATTTTCCCCCCTCCTTCAGAAATGACGATACCTTTTCAAGCAACAATTTATAATTGCGCATGTGTTCGAACATCTCAACTGAAACCACTCTGTCGAATTGTTGTGCGATCTGAAAAGTGTTCATGTCTGCAGTAATCACTGTAAGATTGCTGATCTGTCTGTCTTTCGCGGTCTGATCTATATACGCTTTTTGCGTTTTGGAGTTTGACACCACCGTAAATCTGCTCGACGGAAATTTGGCTGACATATAAAGCGAAAGCGATCCCCAGCCACAACCCAGTTCAAGAACATCCTGACCCTCTTTTAAATCTGCACGGTTACAGGTGAGTTCAAGCATATCGGCCTCTGAAGTGTCGATATCTTTGACGCCTATATTCCAATACCCGCTGGAATATTTAAGGTGCCTGCCCAGGCAGTACCGGTAAAATTCAGTTGGCACTTCATAGTGCTGCTGGTTGGCATCGAAAGTATTGATGGCAATAGGCGAACCGCGAAGTTCATCGAGAAGAATGTTAAAAACCTGCTGATGTGTCTCGGCATCGCCAGTTATTTCATCGCTGAGCCGTTGTTTAAGTAATTTTCTGATGCCTTTTCTCAATAAGAAATCAGGCAGTTTGTTTTTTTCAATTAAGCTGTCGTACCACATTCAGTGTATTGGTTTCAGGATTAAAAACGTATGCTGTTAAATTCAAGTCAGGGCTATTTACCGCAAGAGCATACAACCTTTTAGAATAAACTATACGTTTTTTTGAACTGCTTAGATTGTGCAGGACGTGATCTTTTTGTTAAAACAACCTATTTTTTTTTGAACCAGGGGATCAATGCACTTGTAGTTTGCTGATAATGAATGTACTTATCGCCTTTTGACCTGATGGCTTGTTCTTCCGTAGCCGGAATGCCGGTAACATTTAAAATAAGATGGATGATGATGGCCGGGCTGATCACAGCAATCCAGCCCCAGGGAGCAGTTACAGCGAAAATAAAATAGGCCGTCCACATCAGGCACTGGAAAAAATAATTAGGATGCCTGGAATAGTTCCATAAGCCGGCATTACATACTTCTCCTTTATTTTCCGGTCTCTTTTTGAACTGGGCTAACTGGCGGTCTGCTATTGCCTCGCCGGCTACAGCCAAGATCCAAACGCCGATACCGGTATATTCCAGCCAGTGAATAACCGGTTTAGGATTAAGCGCAATCAAAAAAAAAGGTGCTGAAAGTATGACATTCGAAATGCCCTGAAACTGAAAAAACCAAAAGAATTTTTTGTCGGCTGCAGGCGCCCACTCTTTCCTGAGTTGCTTATATCTGCCTTCTTCCTCATCTATATGGCCAATTACCCGTTGCCATAGGTGCATACCGAGCCGGCTGCCAGCCAGGATCACCATCAGGCAGATCAGCAGGTTACGGCTCTCCAGCCCTTCTGCAAGGAAGAAAATAATAACCGCAATAACGGGAAAATTGAAGGCCCAGAATACGTCTACGATGCCGGCATTTGTAATCTTTTTGGCCCAGAGCCATACACCTGACATGATCAGACAGCATGAAAACAGACAGATCAGGATCAGTAAGAAGGGACTCATATCAATTCTTTTTGTTGATCAGTTCACTGACACCTTCGCCTGCTTTTAATTTAAACAATTGTATAAGCGTATATATGCAGGTTCCAATGCTTCCCAGGCAGAAAAGCAGCACGAGCCACAGTATTTTGACAGCAATGTTTCTTTCCTTATAAAGTACCCATAGATAAATCACAAAAAGATTGGCGTAAAAATCCCAGAGGGTTGCCCTCATCCAGGGAATACTGCCAAGAAAATCCCATTCTTTAAAAAGATTGCTTTCCAGACTGGTAACAATGACCTGATAAGAGATCCATACCAGGATCAGGGAAAAAACAATTTTCAGAACAACGATGATATTCATGGCCCTTAGGTTTTCCTGATTCTGATAATGCGCATCCAGTGCATCACTTTCATCAGGGGATAAGTCGGGTCAAACTCAAACCACTTTGAAGCAAAGTTAGGGCTATTGGGTTTCTTGTGGTGATTGTTCTGGAACAGTTCTCCCAGCATCAGGAAATCTAATGGAAGAGAATTCTTGCTGTGGTCGTCGTTGTCATGATTCGAATAGCCATACTTGTGACCGCACCAGTTTACAATGGCGCCATGCAGAGGCCCCATCAAAAAATGGACCGGCAACAACAGGTACATCCACCAGGCCGTAGCGAAAGTAACATAGAACCAAACATAAAAACTGATAAACATAAGCCTTGTGATCCAGGAGTCTCCTATCTTATCGATAATTGGCCAGGAAGGATATTTATCTCTGAATTGCTCTTCGGGTTCGTGATTATATTTTGAATAATTCAGATAAATATTTTTAGTCTGAATCATCATACCCCAGACATCCTTAACAAAATGAGGAGAATGTGGATCCTTTTCCGTGTCGCTGTAGGCATGATGCATCCGATGCAAAATGGCATAGGCACGCGGGTTTAAAAAAGATGAACCCTGTGACAGAAATGTAATGGCATAAAAGAATTTTTCCCAAAAAACATTCATCTTAAACATCTTGTGGGACGCATACCGATGAAGAAAGAAGGTCTGGGAAAAAAGAGACAGGAACCAGTGTAAAAGAAAAAAGGCTAAAATGATCATATATAGATAATAACGAATAAAGCTGTGCAATAGTTTTGTACCGGTGCGCCATTATTACAGACGCACACTGCTTTATCGGCCGAAATCGTCCTGAACCCTTACAATATCACTTTCATCTGAAGGATGCTCCGAATCAGTATGCTGCCAGATCTCAGAAACAATACCCCAGTCTTTTAAGCCGATCAGACGGTGTCTTTCACCTTGCTTCAACTTGATTGACTGACCTGGTGCAAGCTGCTGAAGTCCGCCTTCTTCGTCTGTATCGCTGGTTACAACACCTACAGTTCCGTCGACAACTCTCCAAATCTCAGCGCGTCTGTGGTGGTATTGCCAGGACAGGCGGGTCTCCGGGGCAACAATTAATATTTTTGGGCTAAGCTTACCTGAAATCCTGAGGTCTTCTACATTTAATCCTTCAAAATAAACATTGGCAAATTGCTGTGCCTGATCTTCATCAATAACAAAAAACCCACCCCATGGACGAGTTTCATCACGGTTTACTACATTAAATCCTTCGATTTTTAAACGTTGTGCTACGCCTTCGAATATTTCTTTTTTTTGATCCGACATTTTAGATTGGTGTTGTTTTAATCCCCAAACTTAGATAAAACTGCGAAGCATTTATTAATACAATTGAAAAAAAATGAAAAAAAATGAATAATTGCGTTAAGGAGCTATCTTTTTCATGCTTTATTCTTCCCTGGAAAAGTTATCAATCTCAAGCAGATCATCATTTAAAACTACAATCAGATCATAAAGCAGTGCTACATTCTTATCGTTTGAATGTACTTTTTCCTTTAACAAATCAGAATAATTCTCCAAAAACTCATCGTAGATTTCATCAGGAAGCTCAATTTCATTTAACTTCAGCTGGCAACTCGTATGATAAAGAAGCTGTGCTACAGAAAAGTATACGGCATTCAGATTATGGAGAACATCTTTATAACTCTTGCTTTCCCATTCTATAATATACGCGAAAAAGTTGTCGGATGCGAGCTGATTATATTCATCATTCTCCATTACTTCCATTTCATCCAGGTTATTAATCAGAAAATAGGTTTTGGAACAGTCAATAACCTTATCGATAGAATTGAGCAAAATCCGTACGACCGGATCATCGACAGCTTCCAGCAGTTCAAAATCATCAGAAGAAATGGAATCCGGCTGAACCAAACCTTTTAAGTCAGATAATTCATTTTCATAGGCGAGTATAAAACCGTTTTTACAGTATTCGGAGATAATGTGACTAAGCACATGAGGGACAAGGCCTTTTATTGCATCTTCTGCCATTACAGTTTTATAATCGAATGAAGTTAATTACATCACATGATATAACAAAATTTGCACCGTCAATTTAAACAAGAAAGCCCCGGTTTATAACCAGGGCTTCATCTGTAAGCAGAAGTATTTTATGATCTGTTTAGCTGTGCGTTGATGCGTTTTACAATATAATCAATATCAAACGGCTTGCTGATATAATCATTGGCACCGGCGTCGATGCTTTTTTGTTTGTTCTGATCGTTCGCCGACATTACAATGATCGGAATATGTTTGGTAAAAGGGTCTCCTTTCAGGTCCGTACAAATATCAGTGCCGTCTCCATCAGGGATCATAACATCCAGAATAAACAGGTCGGGAACTGAGTCTTTGAGTTTACTTTTTAGTTCAGCAAATGAAGATGACAACTGCAGCTCATAACCTTCATCTTTTAGTAAAACGCCAATTATATACCTTATATCTTCATCGTCTTCAAGTACATGTATTCTTTTTACCATAGTTGATTTGTTTTTACGTTGATTTTTCTATGATATAAGCAACAACTTTGCCACATCTGATGAAGCGGTATATAATTGTTACTTTATTTAGCTTTTATCCAAATAACCAGGTCATTCATTAGTACTCCCGACACATTGGAAGGAACATCATACTGCTTCAGATCTGTTTTCACCTTTTGTGCCATCATCAAATGGTTCATTTCAGGATACAATTTTAACGTCACATTTTTCTTTGTTGCCAGCGCAGTTTTCCAAATATTATAGTCTGTTGTAGTAACCTGAAAATCGTTGGCACCCTGTCCTATAAAAATTCGTTGTTTTAATAACTTTTTGGCCGTTGTGACCTGGTTATACAAGTTCAGGTCTATCCAGTAAGATGCCGGCAATCCAAAGAGTACCGAATCTGGCTTTAATGCTCCCAACTGAGTGATCCTGGACTTGTTGAGTTCCTTAATTGCACTGTCCAGCTTAGATTTAGTTGCTACCGTAGTATCCTTTTCAAGTGAAAACATAAATTTACTTTGATCTATGATTTGATCGGTAAGCTTCCTTGCTGGTGCCGCGAGTAAAATAATTCCATTGAGGTCAGGCGCCAGAACTGCTAACTTAGGGGCGAGCATCCCTCCCAAACTATGCCCGAGTAAATAAATTTGTTTCTTATTCGCGGCAGGAATGGTTCTCGCTAAGGCTATTGCCGCAATTGCATCATCCATTACCTCTTCCTTCACGGTAAACCTTCCTGTGAATTCCTGTCCATACAGCATGGTTCTTTTTACGTAGCGTATACTGCCAATGCCTTTGGATGCCAGACCGGCCGCAAGATCTTTAAATGGTTTGTTTGGCCCCTGTGTCTGATCCATATCCTGTGGACCTGATCCGTGCACCAATACAACCAGCGGATAATTGACTGCTTTTTTAGGGGCCGTTAGTATTCCTACCAAATTGTGTTTGCCTGTCTTTATATAAATCTCCTTTTCTCTGTATAAGGAAGTATCTGCGTAAGCAGGCGGGTTATAAGCGGCTGTTTTATTACCCGGCTGCAGGAAGAAGCCAATTATTTTTTCCTCTTTATCATAAGCCAATAAAAAATTCTGGGTGTCGTTGGTAAATTTACCTTCCACAGTAACAGCAAAATAATCTGCTTCTGCCTTACTGCTGTTTACCTGTATGCTTTCCAGCTTACCCAACTTCCCGTTCAATTTGTTCCATATTTGCTTAACATTTTCCTCGCTTACTTTCGTCTGAAAATCCGGGCCGAAAAAAGCATAGGCTTCAGTAAATTTCTCTTGGGCAAGCAGGTTAAAAAAATCTTCAGAACGGCCAATCATTTTCAACAGCCCCTGAGAAAAAGCCGAAGTAGTAAAAAAAAGCGCAAGAATTATTAAAATGGTTCTCTTCATAAATCAAAGTTAGTCTTTATTTGTAAAAGTGACCACAACGGGAAGATGGTCAGAATCATGAATATCATTCAGTATTTTGTGAGACGTTACCTTTAAACCACTCCCCTTTTTTAGGAACACAAAATCAATCTCATTCTTAGGATCACGGTCCGGACTTGTAGGCTGGCACTTGTTTTCGCAACTTCTGGAAAAGTACTGTTCCAGAATTCGCATTGCAGGGTTAACCGGGGTCAGATTAAAATCTCCGGCAAGGATCACGGAATTTTTCCTTGCTCCAAGAATTTTATTGATTTCGGCTACCTGAAGCACCCTGTGTTCATCCTTCAGATCCAGATGGGTACATGCGAAGTCAAGTTTGCTTCCATTGGCCAGGGTTATATTTACTATTGCCAAAGAACGCCGTTCGGCTTTTAAACCCTCCTTAAAGGGCAATGGGAAGCGTTCAGTTGCATTGATCCTTAACCGGGACAAGATCGCAATACCATATTCCCCACCTTCAAAATCTATTCCCTTTGAAAAAAACGCCTGCATGCCGGTCAGCTCTGCAAGTTTCTTCACCTCATCAATATTTCCGCTCCTAATTGTCCGTACATCAAGTTCCTGCAAAGCTACAAGATCTGGTTTCTCACTACTGATCACGCTGGCAATAGCCTCCAGATCAATTACCCCTTCCTTTCCCGGAGGATTACCATGATGAATATTATAGGTCATTACCTTTAGGTCAGCCTGTTGTGCAGCGGCACTGATAAAAATCATGCATAGTGCCGGCAACATCATAATTTTCAAGAGAAATTTTATATGTGTTTTCATGGCCGCAGGTTATTTAAATATTTCAAAACTATATTGGGCATTACTCCAGAATTCATCGAGCGCAATGATACGCGGTTTAAAGAAAGAAATCAGGGCAGGCCATTCTTCCTGCCTAAATATACTTACACCCGGCAATGTAACAGATATTCTGCTGATTATTTTACCATTTTCGTCGACGGTATGCAGCTCCCATTGCCATTCTTCATCAAGCGTATCTTTGAGGATGTTTCTGAATTCTTTAAACTGCTCAAACATGAGTTCCTGAATCGACTTGTCAGGGTGAGACATTTCTATCGCGATAAAAGCAGACTTGTTGTCTGCGTGCATTTTAAAAAATAAATTTTTAATGCCGGTTTTGTAGTTGATCCAGTTGATCCTAAGACCGTCTGCTGAATGCTGTGGAGCTATATATTGTCCAAATGTTGTCCAGAATGCCTGTCTAAGCTTTGAAGCCTGATCTTTAGAATACAAATTACCTGTCTTAGCTGATGATTAACTAAACAAATATAATAATTCTTCTATAGTTTGATATCAGGCTCAAGACGGAAGCTATGTTTCATAGCTGGAATTGTCAGAGCCGTTCAGCAGCTGTAAAAAAGCAGGTGTATTACACACCTGCTTTTTTGATTACTTCTAAAGTTTTCTTTAAACCCGTTTCAGCTACTTTCTGCAGATCTTCTTTCCAGTATCCAGGATTATAAAGTTCGAGGCTGATGCAGCCTTTAAATCCTGTGTTCTTTAGATCCTTAAGAATCTGCGGTAGCGGCAGAATACCATCACCAGGATAGACGCGGTGTTCATCGCCCAATTCCGGGATGGAAGAAGGAGAAGCAGGAGCGTCAGAAAACTGAAATATGGCAATGGAGCTTCCATTGATCATTTTTAAACTTTCAAATCCGCCTTCTGAAATGTACATATGATAGGTATCGGGTATAATCATTGCCTTCGGGTGATTTGCATCCATAGCAATGCCCATTGCCTGCCCCATTGTTTTTACAGGCTGATATTTGACAAATACCAGGGCAGGCTGTATATTATATTCCTTTAGTCCGATTTCAATGATATCTCTGTAACGACTGGCAACCCATTTCTGATTGTAGTTATCTCCTGCTGTGTTCGGAATGGTTTGTATGTGCTGTGCTCCAATTTCCGATGCCATGCGCATCCTGTTGCGTGTATCTTTCAGCGACTGATCGAATAGTTCACGCGTTGGCGGCAACGCATTCCAAAGACCAATAACACTGGGAACAAACAGACCAAGATCCTTTATTTCCTTGCCAAGATCTTTCAAATTGCCCCCCTTCGCTTCGAACTCTTCTAACTCACCGTCCCAAGGTTCGATAGCATCATATCCTGCTTTTGCAGCAATTTTTACTTTATCTTTTAACGAAGCAGGTCTGATGGTAGCGGTATCCAGACATATTGGCCATGGACTGACCCCTTTTTGATAACGTTTATCTTTCTTTTCTGCCGTTGCGTGGGTTGTTGCTAATGCAAGTGTGGATGTTCCTGATACTAACGCTGCAGCAGCGCCAAGATTAATAAAATTTCTGCGGTTCATGGTTTCAAATTTGGTTTGTTGATCTAATATACAATTAAAATCTGCTTACTTTGAAATCGATTGCCTAGTTTATGGGCTAAATATCTTCATGTAATGCGAACGTAACAGGAATATTATAACTAATTCATCCTATATTTATTAATCATTATACAAATGCTCTAAATACGCGCAGGATGAATCGTTCCGAACAGTTGGATTTACTTTTAATTAAACTCGAAAATCTTCAGCTCAGGCATCAAAGTTTCGATGCTGAGATCAAGTCGCTAAAACAAGAGATCAGATTTCTTCAAGATCCTTCGTCTGCTCCGGTTTCATCGACTCCTCAAATTGAGTTCCGTCCAAAAAACACTCCTCCAGTCATTGCAAACAGAAATGTAGCTATGGTAACTGCAGAACCCCGGCCGGCCGGTAGTACCAGAGAACAGGTTCCCCAGCCTAATTTTACGGATAGATTCCGCCGGGAAAATATTGGTAAATCTGATTTTGAGAAATTTATCGGGGAAAATCTGATCAGTAAGATCGGCATCCTGATCTTAATTCTGGGTGTGGGCATCGGCGCAAAATATGCGATAGATCATGATATGGTTAGCCCGCTTACACGTATTGTTCTCGGTTATCTGGTTGGCATTGGTCTGATGGTCTTTGCCATTAAACTCAAGGCCAAATATGAAAACTTCTCTGCAGTTCTCGTAAGTGGAGCAATTGCGATTATGTATTTTATTACTTATGCGGCGCATGACCTTTACGCACTTATTCCGCAGGCCGTTGCATTTGCATTTATGGTATTATTCACAGCCTTTTCTGTTGTTGCCGCAACACAGTACAACAAACAGGTCATTGCACATATCGGTCTTGTTGGTGCTTACGCGGTGCCTTTTCTACTCAGTGATGGCTCTGGAAAAGTTGTTGTATTATTTACTTACATGACTATTATCAATATCGGCATCCTTATACTCAGTTTTAAAAAACATTGGAAACCATTATTCTATGTTTCGTTTGGGTTATCATGGGTGATTTTTCTGGCATGGCGCCTTGATCTGGGCAGCTCGACCACGCATTATACCATTTCACTGGTATTTTCTTTTCTCTTCTTTGCCACTTTCTACATCACCAACCTAGCCTACAAGATCAAAAGAAATGAAATTTTTGCTTTTAGCGATGTCATTATCATACTCCTGAATTCATATATCTATTACGGCATTGGATTTTTCATTCTGTCCAGCCACGGCACTGGCTCACAATTACTGGGCCTTTTTACGCTTGGCAATGCTGTAATTCATTTTGCTGTAGGTGCGATGATCTTTAAGCGCAAACTTGCAGATAAAAAATTATTCT
>Ga0126314_10000166_pt1 | contig 34700 bp, 41 predicted proteins | sample Plot105B_FD_92535 | JGI IMG/M metagenome (GOLD analysis project Ga0126314, IMG submission 92535) | Serpentine soil microbial communities from UC McLaughlin Reserve, CA, USA - Plot105B | ecosystem: Environmental > Terrestrial > Soil > Grasslands | place: USA: UC McLaughlin Reserve, Lake County... | reverse complement strand
TTTGGTAATCTGGTCGCGGAACATGCTGGCCGCTCCCTTGGCATTGGCGAAGTCTTGATCACTTACCAGCACGATCGAACGCACATCATTCAGGCGTGCAGCCAGCGCGGTACCGTATTCCTCCATATTGCTTGTAGTGATCTCACCTTTGGCATGAACGAATAGGGCAGGCAGCTCGATAACTACTTCAGCCTTGGGCTTTTCGATGATTTCAACCGGTACATAAACGGCAACGTCTTTATGGAGCTGAGCCCAACCAGCTTCAATGCGTTTGCGCAAAGCCGGATCCGTTGTGTACCAAAAGTGCTTTTCCTCAATCAGCGTTTCACCTTCCCAATTGGTCGCCAGGAATAAAACCTTCTCGGTTTCTTCCGATACCATCAATTGCTGTTCCATCTGAATGCGGTACATGATCGGCAATTCATCAACGCTATTGCATGCGCGGATTTCGTTGTTCAGGCGCTTGTGCTCCATCGCAACGTCTTCCATCATGGTCAAGCCATCGAAGGAAGCGCCAAGCGTGCCATTGGTGCCGGTGACCGGGTATAAGGCTTCACCTATGATGCCTTCAGCTACAGGGCGTGCCAGCGCTTCAAATGCGTGGCCTTCTGCAAAGCGTGCCTGGGTGCCAGCGTCATGCTCTTTGGTAATGCCTGTAGCACGTTCAGCAATAAGCTCGGTGCGCGTCTTGTATGGCGATTCGCCAAGCATTGCCGGCGCATCGCTGGCGTTATCGAATTTGGCCCGGTGCGCATGCCACTCTGCGGAACCTTGAATCAGTTTATGAACAATCATGCTGTCACCTCGTTATCTTTTAAATCCTTAACAAAGTCGTCTTCCACTTGGGTTGCTTCACCGTCGATAGTGGCTGGCGCTTTCTTCCAGGAAGTGATGGTTTTCTTCTGGACTTCGGTAAACAGCTTGCCGTTGGCCTCAATGAATGAAATGAAGCGGTCAGGCTCTTTGCCGTTGTCGATCACCTTGCGCCAGGCTGGCTCATTGGCCGCAAACTCCTCATCAGAGTAATAATCAGGAGCAACATAGGCGCTGGCATTGTTGGCGGTCGATTCTGGCGTGATATCTTTCTCGATAATCCGCTGAGCTTCGTCTTCGTCATAAATGCCGGCGAAACCGAATGCCACGCGGGCGCATTGAATCTCTGATTTGTGGCGGTGCAAGCGTTTTGGGTGTGTGTCCCAGGGTGTTGCAAAGTTCAGCGTCCTCACGACTTCATCAAAGTATTCACGGACGACGATAGGCTTTGTGCGGTCCTTGCGAGTTATTACGCATTCAATCCACTCATAAGCTAGCTTGCCTTTATGCGTAAGCGTGGCTTCGGAATACCTGAAATCAATACCATCCATTTGCGGATGGCTATTCATGATTCGAGACCAGCCATCCACACCAACAACAGGAACGATGCCGTTGTTTTTATCTGGATAGGCGTAAATCTCTTTAGTCCATGGGTTGAGGCCATACTGATCTGCAACAATCATCAGTGCCGTTACTTGTGCATCAGTAGGCGGCGGCTGGCCTTCCCGTTGTTTAAATGCTGTGGACTTCAGTATGTCCATAACTTCGTTTTCATCAACGCTAAACCGCTCTGCAAATTTTGCAGTCAGGTTGTTGCGTTTTGGCAGCGTTGCCACCTTTGTATTTGCAGTCACGGTATTTACTCCTTGGTTAAATAAAACTTACGCTTTGTAACTAACTGGACTAGCCAGGCTGTCTAAAATCTCTTTCTGCTCAGGCGTGAAGCGCGGCTCCTGGTACTTAATTACTGGCGCAGGCGGCGGGCTTGAGTAGTAACTGAGCATTGGAATGCCAACGAACAGGAATGCCAGCAGCAGGATCAGTTTCAGGAGTTCGCTGAGGACCATCTTTAGGTTGTTCATGCCGCACCTCTCGGAGCATTCCTGCGATCAGCATCACGGTTGGCGCGCAGGCGTTGCAATGAGGTAACTTCCAGCGAAGGCTTAGGCTGTAATGCCATCAGCGCCATGTGCTTAATCATTAAGCCGGTTGGAATCGGAACTATTTTGCGCATTGCTTCCTCCTAGTGAATCCGCATAGCGAACAGATGATCACGGGCGACAGATGAACCTTTTCGCACTTCTCGCATTTTTTAAAGTTCACGGCCGGCCTCCTGATTTACCTTCAGTCGATCTTCATAACTCTCCGCAGCTGCGTACTGCTTCAGGTATTCCGCATAGCCTTGTGTGGTTGTGCGAATGACCTGGGCTTTGTCGCCGTGAAGGTTTATGAATGTTTCTTCTGTGTTTTGAGAGTGCATGGGTAAACTTTACCCGCAGGTAAACTACGTGTCAATACCTGTAGGTAAATAAATTTAATATATTTTGTTTACCTGAAGAACATCAGATAAGTGATTGAAAATATTTGGGCGAAAAAAAACCCGCATTGAGCGGGCTATTTAAAAGAAGCGTTTAATTATTTGCAGGAATAGGCGTTGCCATGAACCGATGTAGCGCCGACTTCAGTATGGAACGGTTCCCATACAACGGTATTGGCTTCGATATCTTGCGCTTGTTTGAAAGCTTGTTGCCTGGCCTTGGACATTGCGCCCTCGGCAAAGACGCCATATAGCATGCTCACGCCATGAACATCACCCTTTAATTCGCAGTCAGTCACATCTTTAGACGTAGCGACGCGCATGCCGGCCGGCTTTTCATTGGTCGGAGCGGTAGAGCAGGCCGTAAGCAGAAGGCCCATCAGGACTATAGATTTATACAAACCATTTCTCCGTATATAGGGAATACATAAAATAGATAACTGCCAGCAAGCCAAATACAGCTTCGCCGGCCATGATTGCTTTATTGTTCTTCACCCAGGAGGCCTTGCCAGCTGCATAGAAAACAGCGTTGACCGTCATCATCGCAAACGCGATCACCAGGCCTGCAATGGCAATCTCTTTCATGCCTTTACCTTCTTGGGCTTGATGGCAGGGAAGGGCTTGCTTGTGGTGCCGGTCGTACTACTTTCTGAGTGGATGGATTGAATGAGAGATAGAACCGCCTCCCGCATATCTGGGGACAATTCCTTATACAGCTTACTTACCTGAAAATCATACTCATCCCCTTCGGGCAAAATGAGCTTGGTCTTTACAGGGCTCTTTGGCTGGGGAAGGCCAAGCGCTGCTTGCTTAGGATCAAATAAATCCCTAATACCATCTACAGTGTCCATCAGGCCTGGCGCAATATTGAACTTGTCCTGGATCAACTCTAGAGTTTCATCGCCTATCTTTTTATGACCTTTCTTTGTCTGCGCATACTTCATTCGCGTCACATAGGACGGATCCATGTCCGTAATATTTGCGAATCTTGCTGGCTTGTTATCGCATTTAAGGCGCAATAACTCCAAGAAATTCAAGCGTCTTACATCAAATTTATCCATTCCCCATTGTTGCAAATCATTACCCGAAAGTAATTGACCTGTAGGTATTGACATTGGATTTACCCGTGGGTAAACTTCTTCACATGGAAAAACTTCGAACATATCTAAATTCACTTAGCACCGAACAACAAAGCGCATATGCAACTGATAGCGGAACAACAATCGGCTATTTGCGAAAAGCATTGTCGGTTAACGCTAAGTTGGATGGGGCGCTTTGTCGTCGTCTGGATGAAAACTCTGGCGGTTCAGTCCCGATGGCTTCTTTGCGTCCTGATGTTTTTGATGGCTTAGAAAAAGCAGCGTAACCGAGATTTGTAAAACCAACGAGCAGGCCAGCGCAATACGCAAGCCAGCCAATCACAAGGATTAAATTCATGAGCGAAGAAGAAATCTCATTCTCCCGCACGAACAGGGTGGGCGAGGAAATGGCTGAGTTGCGCGTCAATTCGCCTCGCGTCGTCTTATCGGTACTGGATTCCCTGGCTATCTCGGAAACGCGGAGCAGCGGCAAGATGGTTTCACGCACTGACATTGTAAATCGCATATTGGCCCTGTTTGTAGATACGAAGATCGATGAAGCGAACAGTATCGTGAAAGCCATTGGCGACATATCCAACACTACTGGAGGCAACTAAATGCAAGTAGCTATTCAGCAAGGTTTCAACTTCCACCCATTCAACGCCAGCGAACTAGCCAAGGGCGGTATGAACCTGGCCCTGGCCAACGCAGAAATTAAATCAGAAGGATGGGCTGAGCGTGCGGCGGGCTTTATGGATAGCTGGCTGGAAATCTGCACGACTACGTTTCTGGCTGAAGATTTTCGGGCGTATGCGCAGCTGCTTGGGCTGGAAAGTCCGCCGAGTAACAGGGCATTCGGTGGCGTGATTTCGAAAGCGGTTAAGGATGGAAAGATCATGCATGCTGGTTATGGCAAGACGACTAACCCGAAGGCACATGGGACGCCTGCCAGTCGGTGGATCCGTGCATGAAGTATTTGTCCGTCTGCTCCGGCATCGAAGCTGCGACCGTCGCTTGGCATCCGCTTGGTTGGGAAGCTTTCGCATACTCAGAGATCGAGAAATTCCCGAGTGCATTGCTTGCACATCATTACCCCGATACGCCTAACTTTGGCGATATGACTAAATTCAAGGAGTGGCCAGATGCAGCAATCGATGTTCTCGTTGGAGGAACCCCTTGTCAGTCCTTCTCAATCGCAGGACTTAGAAAAGGATTGGATGACCCGCGTGGCAATCTCATGCTTACCTATCTTGCCATTGCTGACAAATATCGCCCCAAATGGCTGGTATGGGAGAACGTCCCCGGCGTCCTGTCCAGTAACAGCGGAAAAGATTTTGGCGCCTTGCTCGGAGGGTTGGGGGAACTCGGGTATGGGTTCGCCTACCGAGTTCTTGACGCTCAGTACTTCGGAGTTCCACAGCGCCGCCGTCGCGTCTTCGTTGTCGGATGTCTTGGAGACTGGAGAAGTGCCGCAGCGGTACTTTTTGAGCGCCACAGCATGTCGGGGCATCCTGCACCGCGCCGTAAAGCGAAAGAAAAACTTGCCGGAGCAATTACAGCAGGCGCTTTCTCAGGTGGTGCAGGCGGAAGAGTTGACGGAGCAGTTGCAGAGCACTTTCAAGCAGTAACACCTCCATTAACTACCAAGCCGTATGGGGACAACCCATCCCGGGAAGGGTTATTAATTGCAAGCACCGGCGAAATATCCCATTGCTTGAATGCGGGTGGCATGGGCCGGCAAGATTACGAAACTGAAACCATGGTCATTGCATTGGCAGGCACAACGATCGACAGGGCCCCAGAAAATGGCGGAAATGGATTGGGTGCAGATACTTCCGGATTGATGTACACGCTTACAGCAACAGATCGTCACGCTGTAGCTTTAGATCAATTAAAAGGCTCGGGCCCTAATTTTGACCCTGTAGCATTTCACCACCAAGCCAGCTCATCGCAAAGCATGAATCCGGATGTTATCTGCCCGACACTAGATAAAAGTAAATCTCCTGCCGTTGCTGCATTCAAAGGCGGTCAAGGTTCAAAAGCTGGTGGCATAGGCTATTCGGAATCCACTTCTCCGACGCTTGGCGCAGCCGATAGCGGAAGTAACTTGACTCCAACTTTGATGCTCGGCATGCAGGTTCGACGTCTGACACCTGTGGAGTGTGAAAGGCTGCAAGGCTTTGAAGATGAATATACCAAAATTCCAAACTGGAAAGGCTGGCGGAAGATGGATTCTTCTGAAACACCAGAATCATGTATTGCCGAAGGCTTGGAAATCAAACAAAGCAAGAAGTCTGGTAAATGGCGAGTGCGCGACGTTGATGGACCTAGATACAAGGCAGTAGGCAACTCCATGGCTCGCCCGGTAATGGAATGGATAGGTGAGCGCATTGCTGCAGTTGAATCAATCGACAAGATAGCGGTGGCAGCTTGAACTTCTACCAAAAACACATCGGTGACTTCAACAACGCAACACGTCATTTAACACGTGTTGAACGCTCGTTGTTTTCTGATGCAATTGAGCTCTATTACGACACTGAAAAAGAACTGACTAGCGACTTTGAAAAGCTCGCTCGGTTGCTATTAGCTCACTCTGATGAAGAAAAAACCTCATTAAGGACTGTTCTTTCCGAATTCTTCACACTCACTGATACCGGTTATTTCAATAAGCGTTGCAATGAAGAAATTGTTAAATATCATGGCTTTAAAGAATCCCGTAGTCGTGCTGGCAAAGCAAGTGCTGAACAAAGGGCAAGCGCTAAGGCAACAACTGTTGAACACGTGTTGAACACAGAGGCAACTAACCATAAACCATTAACCATTAACCATACTAAGAAAACCCTTGTGAGCGCTCCGCCCTCACGATTCGAAGATTTCTGGAATGAATGGCCAAAGACTGAGCGCCGTACCGGCAAAGCCAAATGCCTCGCCAAGTGGAAAGCCCGCAAGCTGGATGACAAAGCCAGCCTGATTATCGATCACGTTAAGGCGATGAAACTCACCCGCAAGTGGATGGATGGATTCGAGCCAGCGCCAATGACCTACATCAACGGCTCATTGTGGACGGATGAAGTGCTGCATGACCCTAAGCCGGTGAATGGATCCAAGTCAACGACTGCGCACCTTGGCATGGATGACAACCTGCTGATGAACCTAGCCCGAACCGCAAAAATATCCACAACAGGCCTTACCAAGCCGCAAATGGTTTCAAAGATCAACGCCAAGCTCGGCGTGCATTAGGAGAAGTGAAATGTGTGAAGCAGCTACAGCAATGACGGAATGGCAAAGCCACAAGAAAGTCTTTGCGAACAAGATCACCGATTTGAAGCAGGTCGATGCTAGCGGGAAAGGTCGTATTTTTCTGGATAACGGCGGCTTTGTGGAAGTTGAGCATTCGTGGCTTGCAAAGCACCTGCCAGAAGTCGGCGGTTATTACGTCCGTTACAAAGATGGCTATGAATCTTATTCGCCGGCCAAGGCCTTCGAGGAAGGGTACACCAAGGTTTAGCTATGTCTGAAATCGTCCTAGTCTGCACTAACGACACCCAATTTACCGAGGAGGAGCTTGCCATCACGCGCAAGGTTCTATTTGGCAAGGTCGATGGACTAGGACCGATCAACAAAAAGAAGTGGCGCCGGTTCTTCAGCGACATGTTCAAGATGGGCGAGGGTGAAGCTACCCGCATAATCACCCACAAAGCCCGCAGCGGCCCGTTCCATAACTTCCACATGCTGATGGAGCAGAAAGTATTCGCTGCCCCGGAGCGCTTTGATAACTTCGATAAAGGCTTCCGCGATTGGCTGAAGGTTGGAGCCGGTCACTGCGATTGGCACCCTGGACCTAAAGGCGGTGTTTTCCCGGTACCGAAGTCAATCAGCTACGCCGACATGGAAGAACACGAAATGCGCGACTTCCACGCTGCAGCGATTGAATTCCTGCGTACACCGTATGCGCAAAAGACCTTATGGAAGCACCTGAGTGAAGCGGCCAGGGCTGAGTTTATGGAAACGATAATTGAGAGGTTCGAACGATGATTCTTGAAACTGTAGCGTGTTACATGATGCTTGTTGCATTTGGTGCCGGGATTGTTGTCGGGAGGTCGTTTAAATGAAAATTAGATTACACATGAGCCCATGGAGCGACCAGATTGAAATGGCCGTATTCGTGCAAGAAGGTAACGGTAAAACATTCCTTGCCGCACCTCTCACGCTGAACCAATTTCCTGAAAATTCAATTATTGGTCAGCCAACTATGAGCTTCGACGCTATTGCCGCTCAGGACTTGATGGACCAGTTATGGCAATGCGGCATCCGGCCAAGTGAGGGAAGCGGAAGCGCTGGACAGCTGGCGGCGGTTCAGAAACATCTTGAAGATATGCGGACGCTCGTATTCAAGCCATGACACTACAAAAGTTCAACTACACCCGCAGCCCCAAGCTGATGAAACTTTACCGCACTATCCCTTGCCAGCATTGCGGCCGGGAAGACGGTACCGTTGCCGGTTGCCATAGCAACGCTTCAGCCCATGGCAAAGGCCGGGGAATCAAGGCTAGTGACCAATACGCAGCCAGCTTGTGCGTCTACTGCCACCGGATCATAGATTTATTCATCGGAATCACCCGCGAACAAGCCATGGAAATATGGCAGGCCGCGCATGATAAGACCATCGCTCTACTTGTTAAATCTGGAGTATGGCCGAAGGAAGTGCCTTTACCGTGAAGAAACCGCAATCACTACAAGAACACCTAGCAGCTGAAGCGAAGCGGGCAGTGCGCGATCACCTGGAAAAGACGTTTGAGTTTCAGCTGAAGGCGGCAGGCCTCGCGCAAGGCTGGATAGCTGAGCATAAATTCCATCCATCGCGGAAATGGCGCGTGGACTTCGCCAATGTGGCAATGAAGCTGGCCATCGAGATTGAAGGCGGCACGCATAGCAACGGCAGGCATAACCGGGCGGCAGGATTTGAGGCTGATTCAATCAAGTACAACACTTTGGCCGCTATGGGTTGGACGCTATTCCGATTCACTGGCCACCTGGTTACAAGCGGGAAGGCAATTAAGTTCGTTGAGGATTATTTGGAGGGCAAGAAGCATGCGACCTAAAAAGACATATTCAGCCGTATACGGCACCTACGGCTTCGCTCAACAGCGGGTAACGCATATCGGGATTCGCTATTGCATGCTGCCAGATATTTGGGATAAGGCGAATGCTGAGTATTTGGCTGAGCAAGCGTTAGCAGTAGGCCTTGCGTAGTGCCTGAGCACGATCACATCAAAGCCGATTGGTCCTCATGCTTTTGGGTGCCGGATGTCACAACACTTGTGCACCTGTATGCCATCAAGACCCAAGTCGGCATGGTATTGCTCCACATGCTGCCATTTCGGGCAACCCGCCAGCAATACGTGCGCATGGTGATGAAGGAATACGAGAACTTTAATTCGAGAAAGGCGGGGCTATGAAGAAGCATCTGAATGGAAGCTTGGTGGCGATGGCATTAATGGCGACCATGGCTGCGCCTATTGCCGCTCCTGTGAATAGCGGCGCAAGCAATCCTAGCCCAAGGGTAGTGCAACAGCCTGGAATTATCCGAGAGAAGAAAGCAAGGCGCGGCGTTTCAGATCGAGTTATTGAACCAGTTCGCGACTATGGAATGTTCGGAGGCGGCTGGCGCAATGTTTGTAACCATCCGCTACATAACCATGCCCGCAATAAAAAGGGCAAGCGATGATCGGGGAGATGATGGAAAAATCAAACGAACAGAAGGTCGAGGAACAGCTGCTTAACACTTGGCAACCTGTAGCCGCTATCGCCGTACGCGCCGGGATGCACTTTCACACAGCCTTACCGATCCTGATCGACATGTATAACGCCGGAAAGGTCATAGGAGCACGCGCTCGTATTGATGCTCATAACAAGGTCTGGTGCTTCAAGAGGTCGAAATACCAGAAGATATTGGGCGTGGTGACCATCATTGATAATTCTGAGGATGAAATAGCATGAACACTACGATGGCTGACATAGCACATAAAAAATATTTCTACAGGATGCTGGAAAAGTACCAGGCCATTAAATCACGCTACATGGCAGCGAAGGCATGTGATTTATTTACGGAGCCGGAGAAGGCGCAATTTAATGCCAGTTTTGAATGCTTTCAGCATGATTACTGCGCTGCTATGGAAGATTCATTGATTCTGAGGGATGGGGTAGCGTGAAGCTAAAAGGCGAAGTGCTTATTACGTCACAACAAAGAGCAAGTGATGGAAAAATCACATTAAACCTATCGGTTGGCGACACTATGGTCATCTTCCATGCGAGCAAACATTTCTTACTTGGCAAGGCTCCTGATTATGCAGCTTTGACTATGAGCGATGGGGTGGCTATATCGAAAGGCATTGACAAGATATTGGCTGACTATCCAAACGTTCATTCATTTGTGCTTGGAACTTCTGAAGTTGTCTAAGCTAACTCCAAAACAATCCCGCTTCGTCGATGAATATTTGATCGACCTGAATGCTACTCAGGCAGCTATTCGGGCGGGGTATTCGGTTAAGACTGCTGATACACAAGCCTCGCGCATGTTAAGAATTGTCAAGGTTCAAGACGCATTAAAAAGCAAGATGGAAAAGCGCTCAGAAGAAACCGGTATCACTGCAAAGTATGTGCTAGATACCATCATGGACACCATTGAGCGCTGCCGTCAGGCCAAGCAGGTCATAGATCGCAAAGGCTTCCCGGTTTTGGTTGAGCTGCCCAATGGCTCTGTTGCGCCTGCCTTCACGTTTGATTCTGGCGGCGTGCTTAAAGGCTGTGAGCTTTTAGGTAAGCACCTGAAGATATTTACAGACAAGGTAGAGCATGGCGGGCACCTGGGCCTTGATGCAAAGCATTCTATTGATCCAGCCTTGTTGACAGAAGAAGTGGTAAGAGCAATTGCTTCCATCCCAGTTAAGTAGCGCCGATATACTTGCTTGCAGGCAATACCTCGCCAAGCAAAATGTAGTCGACTTCGCATCTATGGTGGACATTCCCACTGTTCCACTTACCGACGTAGCAGATGAAGACCGATTCAGCGTCATGCGCCTTGGCACCTTAGCCAACCATCACCGCCTATTGCTTGAAAGCTTGCAGAAGGTCGAAGCGGGCTTAATCCCTAATCTTATGGTTCTAATGCCGCCAGGTAGCGCCAAATCAACATACAGCGACGTGGTATTCGTCCCTTGGTTCATGGCCAGGAAGCCGCGCCGCAATGTGATCCTTGCCTCTTATGCCTCAGATATCGCTGCAAAGCAGGGCAGGCGAGCCCGGCAGCTGATTAAATCGCCATCGTTCTACAATCTCATGGGCATAGGCTTGAGCGGTGACAATGCCGCCGCTGATCAGTGGAGCATGACCAATGGCAGCGAGTATATGTCGGGTGGCCTACTCTCAGGCTTAACAGGTAATCGTGCAGCCCTTGGCATACTGGATGACCCGATACGAGGCCGTGAAGCCGCAGAATCGCCCATCATCCGTAAAAAGACGTGGGAAGCGTACACGGATGACTTCTGCAGTCGGTTGATACCTGGTGCACCGCAGATCATGATACTTACACGGTGGCATCAGGACGACCCGGCCGGCCGCATTCTCCCCGAGGAATGGGACGGTGAGAGTGGCATATTCGCCGGGCGCGATGGTAGAACGTGGCATGTCATCTGTTTGCCTGCTATTGCCGATCGTGCTGACGACCCGCTTAATCGCAAGCTTGGTGAAACGCTATGGCCTGAGTGGTTCAGTCATGAGCATTGGGCGCCATTTAAGAACAATCCGCGTACCTGGTCGAGCCTGTACCAGCAGAAGCCTACGCCGGAAGACGGTGATTTCTTCACGCTGAAGATGATCCATCGTTACAAGAACCTGCCGAAGAACCTGATTTACTACGGCGCAAGCGATTATGCCGTGACATTGAACGGCGGCGACTTTACTGAGCATGGCGTGTTCGGTGTGGATCCCGAAGGCAATATCTATGTAGTCGATTGGTGGCGTGGGCAGACAACCAGCGATGTGTGGATTGAAACCAAGATAGACCTGATGCAGCGCTGGAACACGGTGCGATGGTTCGGGGAAGGTGGTGTCATCAAGGCATCTATTAATCCTTACCTGACTAAGCGCATGCGTGAGCGCAAGGCCTATTTCGCTATCGATTGGATATCGTCGATATCAGACAAGCCGAGCCGGGCGCGCAGCATTCAAGGCCGCATGGCGATGAACATGGTTTATTTCCCTGAAAGCACCGATGCAACCGAGTGGGTGAATGAAGTAATAAGCCAACTGCTTAAATTCAATGGCGGCAAGTATGACGATGCCGTGGACGTAATGGGCTTGCTTGGCCGTGGCCTGGATAGCATGCGCAATGCCGGTAAGCCTAAGCCTCCACGCAAGCCGCCGCCTGAGCCTGATACCGTGGCATGGATGCTGCAAAACTCTGAAGAGCCGAAGAAAGTTTCTAAATACAGAGGGCGAACTTAGGAGTACAATTTATTTATTCATAAGACAACTGATCACTTCTTAGCGTCGATTTGCTGAGAGTTCGCCGGGTAGTAGAACGTAAGTGATCAGCTGTGTTGTGAATGAAAGAGCGTTAACCGAAGTGAGAGAGCCCGGTCGTTAGATTCGCTATTCGCGTGGAGCCACTCAGCGCACACAAAAAATTAAGCTCGCTTCGGCGGGCTTTTTTATTGCCTAAATTAGCAACGCATGGAAAATAAAATGGTGAGTTACCCTTCGTTTGCACTTTGAAATTATCCGCAAACTTAGGAGATTTACCATGAGATTAAAACAATCGGCAGTTCTGGCATCAGTTGTAGCCGGTGCCACAATTAACACCCTTGAAGCCGGCTTTCTGCCAGGCATGGCCGTTGTTGGAATCCTCGGCTCACCTTCTGGCGCATTCGTCGGCTCTGCGATTCTGCAAAGCTCGGTCGATGGCACTACATGGGCAACCGCTTCCGGCGCTACCGCTGTCACAGGCCCAGGCGTGAACATCCAATCTATCGTGCTTGCGCAATACCTGCGCTTGAATTGCACCGCTTACACATCAGGCGGCATACAGGCATCCCTGCTATCTGACATTGATTAATTTCAATGGCTATAGAGAAGTTTGATGATCCGGCGCCGGGTGAAAGTCCGACGCCTACGGATGAAGAAGCACACGTTAATCGCTTAATGAAAAGGATTCTCGCCTTCAAGAAGCCATTGAAGGAACGAGCAAAGACTTGGATTGAAGCGCGCAACTATGCGGATGGTGATGTTGCAGACGGTGATACCGACAAAGGCTTGGTCTTGGTCAATCTCATCGGCTCCATGCTGGAAACCATCCAGCCTTCTATCTATGCCAAAGCGCCGGAGATATCCGTTGAGGTTGATGATCGCATCAGCACAGAGGATTATCCGTTGCTCGGCAAGTTCGCTCTGACCCTTGAGGATGCCTTAAACGTCTTCCTGGTGAAAGATGCGAAGCTGAAGAAGCGTGGCAAATCATCCGTGCGTGGCGCTCTGACCAGCACCATCGGCTTCGTCAAGGTCATCTATCAGCGGGAAAAGAAGGACGACCCTGTCATCCGCAATCGCATTAACGATACTCAGGACAATCTTGAGCAGATCGAAGTATTGATTAAGGAAACGCAGGACGCAGGCGGCATCAGCGCTGATTATGACGCACAGATGTTCGAAATGAAGCAACAGCTTGCCGCACTGCATGCAAAGGTCGAAGTGGTGGTATCGGAAGGCCTTGTCGTTGATAACCTGTCGGCTGAAGACTTGATCATCCTGGATGCCTCGGTGCGCGACATTGACGAATTCCCCATGGCTACCGAGATCGCCCACGAAATCAAGATGACGGTCGGCGCATTCAAGCAGCAATTCGGCAAAGCTCCACCTACTGGCTTCCGTAAGTACATTGAAACCACCACTAGTGATGAAGTTGCCCAGGCTGAGGCCAAGGACGTTGATGAAGACGACCAGCTTATGATCATATGGGAAGTGTGGAGCCTGAAAGATAACACGGTCTACACGCTCTGCGATGGCGTAAGGCAGTACATCCGCAAGCCTTATCAACCTGCCGCCCTGGGTGAGCAGTGGTACCCATTCTTCGGCCTGCAGCTGCGCCGGGTGGATGGCAAGAAATATCCGAAGTCCATGGTCGAACAGCTTATGCAGTTGCAGGATGAGTACATCACTCGCCTTACACGCGCTGCCGCCCACCGTGAAAAGAATATCCCGGTTCGCATTATCAACAAAGCATCCGGTGCTAGTGATACAGAAATCTCCGCAATAAACAACCGCACCATCAATACCGAAGTAGTTGGCGTCACTATGAACGCGGGTGAGAACGCCCAAAACATGCTCGGTTTCCTGCCTGAGATTCCCTACAATCCGCAGATGTATGACACCTCCGACATTCTTTTCAACATGGAGAAGGTCGGCAATACGCAGGATGCAGCCAGTGGCGCTATTCGCGTAGCCAAGACAGCCACCGAGGCAGAGATTGCATCCGCTGGCCAGGCTGGCCGCACCGGTGAAAGCCTGGACGTGATCGAGGATTGGCTGACTGACATTGCTATTTATGCAAGCCAGCTGCTTTTGCTCAATATGCCCAAGGAAATGATCATCAAGCGCTTCGGAAATGAAGCGGTATGGCCTGAGCTATCCAAGAAAGATATGTTCGGCATGGTCAACATCGGCATTCGCGCCGGCAGTACCAGCAAGCCGAACAAGATGCGCGAGCGCGATCAGTGGATACAGATTCTTCCCGAGATTCAGAAAGGCCTTGAAGTGTATATGGGCGCTCTGCAATCGAACAATCAACAGCTTGCGACCGTCACCGTCAACCTGATCGATGAAACGCTTAAACGCTTCGATGAGAAGCTGGACGCGAAGACATTGCTCGGCATTACCGACCTCGAAAATGGCATGGCTGCGCCTGGTGCATTGCAGCCTGAGCTTCAAGAGGAGCAACTTGAGCCGCAAGGCATGCCGCCAGTATCAAGCCTGGTCCAGATGCTTCAACAACAACCGCAAACAATGCAATAGGGGAATATCGTGGATATCCAGGTCATTCGTGAGAACGCTTTAAATATAAACCGTGGCATGTATGTGGCCTGGATGGGCAATACGCTTTCGGATGCGAATGCAACTGCCCTATTGGCTTCAGGCGCGGCGGTAAGCATTGTTAGTCAGCCCTATTCCAGTGATATCCCGATACCGATATCGAGTGCAGGATTTGCAGCGATTCAAGCTGCCGGCACTCCTTCTGACGCTGGCCTTCAATACAAAGTCAATGACGTTACACCCAACATAATCTACTTCTGGAACGGCACCACTTATGCAGCATTGGGTAGTGGCGGGGGTGGGGAAGTGCCAGCTTACACTGGGCAAGTGGCAACACGTTGTTACTATCCGCGCAATAAAGATGCGACTAACACACAAGGTATGTACCGCAGCTTTCACATTGCGCGAGATGCAATAACAAGCCTAAAGGTTGAGTTCCCCAATGTAATGGGTGTTAATGGAACAACCACACCATCTGGATCTGGACAGGACGTAGGCTCTGGCGGTGCCATGAACATTACTGCATCTGTAGAATATCCAGCGGGCACATTTACCCAACTGAAATTCAGCGGAGTTGCGCAAGGCTCCATACCTGATGTGTCGCTGCTTCAATCTGATGCTTTAGCCGTCACCATTCCAAAAAATGCCCGCTTCTGGATTCGTAGCTATGTTGTATGCCAAGGTTCAGGCCGCTTACTTACTTTCCTCACAACTACGTCAAACAACAACCAGAATGTTCTTGGCGAAGCTGCTAACTATGGCACTACGGGCATAACCGATCTGACATTGGGCGGAAACATTAGCAATACGGTAGCAGGTGGCAATATTTATATGCCTACTCGCATACTCGGGAACACAGCAAAGCGGTCTTTTTTGGGCTTCGGTGACAGCAAGATGGCCGCATTGTCCACCCTCGGCAATAAAGACCAATCCGGTGACGTGGGTGAAATATTCCCATCAATAGGTAAAACACATGCCTATACATCTTTAGCAGTTGGCGGTGATCTGGTTACGCAGATGACAGCTAACTCAACAGTTAGAAAAACATTTATAGGCAGTAACTTTACTGATGTAATTTTACAAGCAGGAATTAATGACATAACTAACGGAGTAAGTGCGGCTGACTTGCTGACTGCCACAAACGTATTAGCAAATCTAGCAATTGCCGCTGGCCTTAGGGTATGGAAATGCACTATCGCGCCTAGTGCCACATCTTCGGACTCATTTGCTACCTACGCTAATCAAACAGTGGCGGCCAATGAAGCTGTTCGCACTGCCTATAATGATTTAATACGCAACGAAGTACGTACAGATAATGGTGGTTATATCGATATTGCCGACATTATGGAAGTTGGCCCATCAGGATTCCCCAAAAGGAATAGTGGGCGATGGATGTTTGGCGGAACAGGTGACCCCAATGCATTTACCTTTGACGGGTTACATGAATCCAGCCAGGGCAATAAGGTCATTGAGCGAACTGGGAACATACGCGCTACGTTGGGGCTTTAGGTTACCACTGACGATCTAGCCATTCATCATATGTTTCTTGGCGACCTTTAAGTTCGCTTTCAGTAAGAAATAAATGGCGCAATTTTATACAGAGACATTGAAACCAAGTTGATTCCTTCAATTTCTTTCCCTTCTATATTTTTAAAAAATTAACCACCATCATATATTATTGATGGCCATATGAATTTTTTAATATTATTGAAAGGGTGGTAGATGAATTTTCCAAAAGTATTAGTCGCATCAATTTTTTCTTTATTCCTTACCAATGCGCTAGCAGATGTGATTACGGCTGGGCCTTGGAATGGTACTGATTATTTTGGCCAAAATGAAGGCGCTGGACAGGTATTCACAGTTGGCAATAGGGATGTCACTTTCGATTCATTTCAAATCTTTGCTAATGCCTACAATGATTTGACTTTCCATGCTTCAGTGTATAAATATACGGGCATAAATACCCTAGATAATCCGCTAATCTTTGAAACTTCACAGAATGTCGCAAAGAACCCTTTAGACTTCGTGCCAGTTTATTTCGATATGGAGTCTGTTACGCTCCCAGCAAATCATCGCTATATCGTTTATTTAACTACATCCCCATACCGGGAAACCGGGAATTGGGTAGAACTATATTTACAAGTCAGAAGTTGGAGAGAAGTTGGTCAAGGAGATACTAATAGCTCATTCATGGCTCAAACTAATGAGGAGTACCCTGGCATTCACAAACGAACTTTAGACTTTGTTTATCTTGCAAACGTCACGCCAATTGGATCGCCAGTGCCTGAACCTGATACCTATGCCCTAATGTTTCTTGGAATGGGTATATTAGCCTTTGTAAGGCGTAGTCGAAACATCAAGTAATATATTCTCTAAACCCGCTTAGGCGGGTTTTTTATTGCCTAAAGGTAACGCATAGTGAACACATGGAAAAATAGTCCATAGCTTATATTGGCGGCACGTGTATATAAAGGTGCCGACCAAATGACAAAGCTTTATCGCTTCATCCTCTCGTTTTTAATCCTCTGTGCAGTCGATCCTGATCAGTCCGGCGTGCTATCTGGTGCCACCATCACCGATGGCGAGCCCAACGATGGAAAAGAGCCCGAGCTTTCCACTGAAGACCTTGTTGCCGCTGAATTCGGCTTTGATAAGGACGACCCCAATGCAAAAGTCTCCGAAACCGTTGCTGAAGTGGTTGATGATGCGGATGCTGATACAGCGAAGGATAAAGAAACTGAAGCGAAGCCTGAGCCGCTCAGCGCTGAAGACCAAATTAAGAAAGACGCGGCAGATGCAACCGCTGCCGAAGAAGCCAAGAAAGGCATCACTGAGGACGACCTCAAGCCGCTTGACAGTAAGAACAAGGACACGAACGCACGGTTTACGAAGGTAACCGAAGGCTATAAAGCCGAAGTTGCCAAGGTAGAGAAGCTCACAAGCGACCTGGTGCGGTACGAAGAATCCATTGAAGGCCTCCGCCAGTTAGGCTTTACCGATGCCAACGCCGCAAGCGACCTGGTTGAATTCTCTGCATTCCGTCACACGCTGGCCACCGGCGACGTTGATAAATTCCGCGCCATCATTGAGCAACAGGTTCAGCAGTTCGAAGCTCTGCATGGCAAGAAGGTGGCAATTTCAGGCAGTGCGCTTGATGAATACCCTGAGCTAAAAGCAAAGGTTGAAAGCCTGGACCTGTCGGAAGATGATGCGCTTGAAATAGTTAAGGGCAGAAAGATCACTGAGCGCGCTAATCGTGAGGTTCAGCAACGCCAGCAATCGCAACAATCCAACGAGCAGATCGAAGCGGTGCGCGAAGAAGCATTCACCAATATTGCCACCATGCAAGCGAACTGGAAGAAGACCGACCCTGACTATGAAGCCGTCATGGACGAGCTATTGCCTGAAATGGCCACCATTGCCAAGAATTTCCCGCCTGCTCAATGGGCATCAATCATTGAACGCGATTACAAGCAGATCAAGAAACTGCTTGTGCAAGGCGCAGCGAAACAAACAACCGACCCACTGCGCGGCAATGCCCGCATGACCAGCAAGACAGCGCCCACCTCTGTTGAGGAGGCAGTACTTGCCGAAATGGGCTTTGACCTGGAATAAGAATTTTGTAGTGCCCGGCTGAACCGCAGAAGTCGCCAGCTGCAAGGGTTGTAATGGAACTCACCCAACCGTTTGTTTAAGAAACTTTATACAACTTTTTGGAGAGTTATCATGCCTTTAAATGCCGGCGAAATTGCAAAAATCGGTCGCACGACCATCACCAATTGGGGCCGTAACGACCCTATCGACCAAATCAATGTAGAGCGTCCACTGCTGGAAATTCTGCTGCCTAAAGCGGTAGACCTGATCGGTGGCCTGGATGGCTTCACATACAACGTCTACAAGTCCAACGATTCGAATGGCCAGTATTACTCTGGTAACGGCAAAGTGAACTACAACAGCCGCGACCCGAATGCGATTGCCAAGTATGACCACACCAACTACCACGATGGCCTGGTGCTGAACGAAGATGAATTGTTCCGCAACGGCATCCAGGTAAATGATGATATCGGCAAATCCACTGCCACCAAGGGCGAAGTCGTTCAGCTGACAAGCATGTTGAAGTCAAACATGATGGCACTGGAAGAAGGCGCTAAGGACTTCATCCACGCTGCACTGTGGCTGGATGGCTCGCAGTTCGCTGATGCCCGCCCTGGTATCGATGCTTTGGTATCGACTACACCAACTGCTGGCGTTATCGGTTCGATTGACCCATCTACCACACCGAATGCCTGGTGGAGAAACATTGCGCGTACTGGCTTGGGTACCACTCTGGCAATCCTGCTGGATGCCCTTGAGCAAAGTAAGCGTGATATCCAACGCCGTAAAGGCCGTTTCACTCACATCTTTGCAGGCGCCGCTTTCTATGACGCTTTGCGCAATGCGGTGATTGCAGCCAACGTGACCCAAATCACATACTCAGGCGGTTCAACGCTTGATATCGATATGGCCACCAAGGCACTGAAGTTCGATGGCATCGAGATCAAGTACGTTCCTGACTTCGATACCAACTTCGGTTTCGGTGCACCGACCATCCCTTGGACAAAGCGTTGCTACATGCTGAACCTCGGCAAGAACCAGCTTGAGCTGCGCCGCGCTAAGGATGATTGGCTGAAGCTGCGTTTCCCAGGTCGTCCAATCGATCAGTACACATTCCATTACGCCATCACTGCCAAGTTCGCTATGGGCATGGGACGCCGTAATACGCATGCTGTGCTGTCGATTGCGTAACGGGTGATGTAACGAACGGTGAAGGGCTTCGCGGTCCTTCACCATTTTTTTAGTTTCACAGCAGTACAACCAGGAGATTTCAAATGTCCATCAAAGTAACTCTACCCTATGTAATGGTGCTTCTTGCCCGCAGCATTGCGCAGCAAACACCGCTCTGCGTGCTGCCCCATGAAGTGGATGTACTTCGTGCCGTGCATGGTGAAGACAAGATTTTAGACGGTAGCCATATCCAGCTGCCAGAAGGCGTCACGACCGCCACCTTCGATACCGAAGAAGAATATTCACGCCTTGAGCAAATCTACAAGGGTGACCGCAATGGCATTGGCATGGTGCAAACGGTTTGGCCGTCCTATAAGCAGTTCGAAGATTCATTCGATGCTGACGATGAGGATGATGAAAGGCCCAAGAAAGCCGCCGCACAGGAGCCCGAAAAGACTGAGGCCGATCTTGAGAAAGAACAGTTGATCGCTGAGGCTAAAGACCTAGGCGTGCATGCCACCAAGAATTGGGGCGTGGATAAGCTGAAGAAAGAAATCGCGCTGGCCAAGGAAATTGCCTTCAATAAGTCGTTGAAGTCCGCTACACCGGCTGAAGCTGCCAAGTAATGGCACTTCCTTTACTCCGCACGCTTGGCGATATTCGCTCTGATATTCAGAGCCGTTGTGGCTTCGGCTCAGCAGGCCAGGCGGGCGTAGTAAATTCCGCGTTGATCGATTCAATGATTCGGTCTGCGCAGAAACAGTTATATGAGCAATTCGAATGGCGCGTGCTGGATGGGGTAAGTGAACGCCTCACCGGTGCCGACCAGCAATATTACGACTATCCAGAAGATTGCAACCTGGAAGAAATCAAGCTCATCGCCATCAATTGGGGTGGCCGGTTCCGTCCCTTGAAAGAGGGCATCAACCTTGAGCACCGCAGTCTGCCGTCAACTGGCGTGCCTGAGCGCTACGAGCGCCGCGATCAGTACGAGCTATGGCCGATACCGATCAGCAACCAATACACCATCCGTCTTGAATACACGAAAGTCCTGAAGCCTTTGGTGGTGGACAGTGACCGGGTTAGCATCAATGACGAAATAATCTTCCTGTTCGCGCTTTCCACTGCCAAGCAGCATTACAAGCAGGACGACGCGGCGACATACTCTACACAGCTTGACGCATTGCTATTGCGCCTGAAAGCCAAGAATCGCGGTAAACAGGTATGGGATAAGCGGGATAAATGCCCGCCTGATCCTTACCGCTATGTAACCAGCGACCAGGACGTTTAACGATGCCTAGAAACATCGTCTTTGAGCGGTTCGATTTCGGGCTGGACCTGCGCAAAGGCCCATCCACATCCGATGCCAACCGCATGCGCGTACTGCGCAATGCCCAGGTCACCGAAGGCCGTACACTCCGCAAGCGCCCAGGCACTACGAAGGTCGCAACGCTTGAGGCTGGCACTACCGGGCTATTCGCAGGCCTTGGCAAACTGAATACTTTCTATGGCGGCAATACTCCGATTGTTCATGCCAATCCTTTGTTCGCGGCGCGCAATGTCAAAAGCCCGACCACTCCTGCGTTATTGCTCACAGAAGTCTATTACGGGGATGTGTTCAATGGATTCCTGTATGCCTCAGTCGGCTACACGTCCGGCGAGATTCGCCACCATTACCTTGATGTGCCGGGGACGTTCCCGCTTTCCACCTCTGTCCAGCTTGGCAAATACTTCCAGCCTGCCGCACCGAATGGCTTTCGCTACAAGGTGACCGATGTTTCCGTGGGAACGACTGCATGGACTGCAGCTGCCGTAAAAACAGTTGGTGCATTCGTCAAGCCGACCGTCAGCAACAATTACCGTTATGAATGCACGACTGCCGGCACCACTGCCGCGACTGAACCTGTATGGCCGACTGAAGCGGGTATTACCGTCACGGATGGAACGGTCGTATGGACCTGCCGCGATACGAACGTAACGGCCGCTGGCGCTCCGGTTTATCCAACAGTGATCGGTACGCTCGTTAATTCTGGTGGCGTGGCGATCACGGCCTACGGTACCGCCATTGAAGACTTGAACTGCCCGCATACCAAGCAAGTGCTGAAGCTGGCGAGCAAGATGTGGGCTGTTGGCAAGGATGGCGATGTAGTCAATTTCAGCCGCACGAACTTCCCTCGAGACTGGACGACACCCAATGATGCCGGATTCCTGCCTGTAGGCCTTCAGCAATCGGGCGCTACAGCCGCAACTGCCTTGGGGTATTACACTAGCAAGCTAGTCGTCTTCTTTTCGGATGCGTCGCAGATATGGCTTGTTGATGTGGATCCAGCCAAGCATCTATTCGAGCAGCCGGTGGACGTGGGCTCAACGCTGCCTTACTCGCATGCCAACATGAGTGGCGACGTATTCTTCCTGAGCCCTGCCGGTGTACGCACCATCACCCGGCAGGATGTAACTACCAATCTGATCGATGCCGACGTGGGCTCACCGATTGACCGCGACCTGCTGGCCAATAACTTCATTGATATCAGCACTGCCAAGGCGCAGTTCTATCGTGGTGGCGGGCAGTACTGGCTGTACTCCGGCAACAAAGCGATGGTCTACACCTTCAGCCGCACATCCGGCGTATCGGCTTGGAGCCTGTACGAATATCCCTTCCCGCTGGATTACCTGGATGAACTTAATGCCGAGCTTTATATTCGCTCCGGGGATGACGTCTACAAGGTAGACCGCAACGTCAAAACAGACGATGGCGTGCTGTACCACGTTGATATCGAAATGAGCTACCTGGACTTTAAAGCGCCTGGCCTGCTCAAGCAGATTCTTGCAATGGATGCCGTGGTCACCGGCCAATGCCAGATATCGCACCGCTTTGACCCGCGCAATACGGATTTGGTCACGAACCCGCCCGTTACCGTGGAAGGCGATACGCGCCCAGGTTATCTATATCCGGTTGAATTGCTCACTACCAACATTGCACCGGTCTTCAGCAACTACGACGATCAAGAATTTGAACTGCATCAACTGACGTTTTATTACGAAGTGCTTGGCACGCAATGATACGACAAGCCATTGAAGCGGATATTCCTCGCCTGGTTGAAATGGGGCGAAAGCTTAATGCTGCAAGCTCTTATAAGCATGTTGAGTATTCGCCTGAGCGTGTTGAAGCGACATGTAGATTGATGATGGTAAGTGGCTTTCTTGTTGTGGCGGAAAAGGATGGGGCGGTGGTTGGCGTGATGATGGGTGACGTTCATACGCCTTGGTATTCGACTGAGAGGGTTGGCATTGATTTGACCTTATACGTGGAGCCTGAGCACCGAAATGGAATGATGGCAGTCCGCATGATTAAACGCTTCGAAGAATGGTGCATCGGCATGGGGGCTACGCAGTTACGGCCTGGCATTGGTACCGGTGATTTGAATGTAGTCCGACTGTACGAAGCCTTAGGTTACCGAAGCGTCGGGCAATGGTTTCTGAAAGATGTTTAACGCATGGAAACCTTAATGTATTGCTATCTTGTACGGAATAATTAAGGACTTCTATGCTTACCCAGGAAAAGTTAAAAACAAAACTTGAATATGACCCGCTCACTGGATTATTTACGTGGGTTGAAAGGTTTAGTTCTCGGGCTGGCAAAGGTGAATTGGCTGGCAGCGTAACTTCTCACGGTTATATTTCCATCAGGATTTTTGGTAAGGCCTACTTGGCGCACCGGCTGGCATGGCTTTATGTAAACGGCGAGTTCCCACAATTCCAGATAGATCACCGAGACACAAATAAATCAAATAACAGTTGGACTAATTTCCGGCCCGCGACGAACGCGCAGAACGTTATGAATACTGGCATCCGGGCGAATAATAAATCAGGTCACAAAGGCGTCAGCTGGTACGCAAGATATCAAAAGTGGCGTGTTGGCTGTAAAGCCGATGGCGTTCGTCACCATCTTGGCTATTTTGAAAATATCGATGATGCAGTCAAGGCGTATGCCGCGTGTGCCAAGCGCATCCACGGGGAGTTTTGCCATGCATCAATTTGATCCAATCTACTTCACGCCCCCAACTGGCGATACCAAACGCCCTCGTCGTCTATTCAAAGGCAGCAGTGGTGACGGTGGCGCAGCAGATCGAGCCGCAGCAGAAACTAGCAGGACTGCAAAAGCAGTACAAGCGCTAAACCGCCTGTTTGGGATTGCAACGCCAGGCGCTGATGGTGTAAGCCGTGAATCATTCGTGACGAAATCCACAGGCAAAGATGGCACGGTCAATTCAAAGCTTGATGAGGCTGGATATAACGCTGCTGTAACAACCGCAAAAGATGCCGTCACAAAAACTGCCGCAGGCCGCGAACAGCTTTACGGAAAGATAGGCAATGACGCTACCAATGCCGCACTCCTGGACCTGAACAAAGAGCGCAAGACGACTGAGCGCGACCTTGGCTTCATGCTGGCGCGCGCCGGGCTCACTGGCGGCAGTCGTGATATCGACGTGAACCGGGAAATTCTGGACACGAATCAGCAGGGTATTTTGAAAGCCTCCAACCTCGGCCTATCCGTTGCCAACAATGCACGCAGTTCGGACGATAAGACCCGCGTCAGCTTGATTGACAGCATCCGCACAGGACTTGATCAGGGCAGTGCGCTTCAGCAATCTTATGAAGGCATGGCCAACAACTCACGCAGGGCGCAGGACGAAGCTAATGCTACGAGCCTGGTTGGATTCTTCGACGCTCTCAAGAATCAGCAGCAACAAGCAGCTTATGTAGCCGGACAAAATGGTGCAGTTATTGCCCAGCCCAAGAAAACTGCCGGCGTGAACACCAATTACGACGGCAATATAAATAATTATGCATAGGGGACTGTATGTGCACAGGAGTTGAAATTGCCGTGATTGGTGCGGCCTTGGGTGGCACTGCTTTGCAAATGAAGTCGGCCGACGATGCCGCCGACAATCAGAAAAAAATCATCCGGAATGCCGCGCTTGAAACCGAAAGTAAAAACAAGCAAAAGGAAGCCTTAGTCCAGAACTTCGCTGCCGATACGTTTGACCCTGCCGCACGCGACCAACGCTATGAAACAGCCGCCACTGAACGCGAAGGCAGTCTAGTTGATGCCTTGACTGCTGCCAATGGTGGCAAAGAGGGTGAGATCAATGCCACCTCCGAAGGCAACATTTCTGATGAATACACACGTCGCAAAGCCGAATCAACCTCACTGGCTACCAAAGACATTTTAAATCGCGCTCGGCTGATGGCACGCAACAGCGCTGGCGGCTTGCTTTACAACCAGGAGCAGCTTGATACCGGCCAATTGCGCAGTGATGTTGCCGGGATTAATTCCAGCATTCAACGTGCTAATGGCGCGACTAACCTTGCCCTGCAAAACGCTCAGGACCGTGGCTCGCTGGTTGGCGGATTGCTTCAGGCCGGGGCTCCGGGCATCGGCATGTTAGGTAAAAAGGCGGCTTAGGATAATTTATGCAAACCAATGCACGGCTCGGCGCTTCCCTCGGTCAACTGCTTGCCAGCAGCAATAGTCCATACGCACGCGATGCCGGGGCGCTGAATGGCACTCGCATCAATGAGCTTAATTCACAGATAGCCCTTCAGGATGCCCAAGCCGAAGCCAAGCGCGCCGAAACGGAAATGTCGAGCGATGACAGCTTGGTTAAGTCGTTGGCCGTTGCTGGCGGCTTCAATTCACCCATGGGCCGGGCAGACTTCAATCGTGCCACTGCAGGCGAGCTGCGTGCACCTGCTGGCCCACCTACCCAGGCGCAATACGATAGCGGTAACAATGCCGTGCCAATTCCTGAGTATGTAAGCAAATTCCCTGAGCTGCAGCAGAAGTTTGCCGGGCTGAAGCAGATGCTTGCACTAGGCGATAAAAACCTTGAGCACCTATCCGGCAGTATACGTGGCGATCAGCGCAACGCGATCACTGCAAAGATGAAGCCCGATAACGTGGTGGATATCGCAACGCAGGCCAATGCCATCGACGGTAAGGATCCACTAAAGATTCTGCAAGCTGTGCTCAGCCAGAAATTAGCCGGGCCACAGGCTGGCAATAACGACATGGCCACAGCCCTACTTCTTTCCGATGGCAAGACGCGCTATGACAATACCGGCAACGTTGGCACCATGGACAAGCTCACTGGCGATCAAATACTGAATGGCGTGGGCGATGCTGAAATCATCAAAGACAAGGCCTCTGCCAATCAATCCAATGCTGGCGCCGCTGAGAATTATGCTCAGGCGGGGCTTGCTACGGAGCGCAAGAAAGGCGTTGCATCCGGCAAGGGCGATGGCTCGTCTGCAAGCAAAGCTGAATCAAAAGACTTCGCCCAGGTGCGCGACGATATCCGTGCAGACTTCAATGCGGAATTCCCAATCAACAGCCTGAACAGTAAGCGCCCCAATGGCGCGCCTGATTACCAAGCCTATCAGCGCAAGTGGCTTAAAGAGCACAACATCGATGCCGCCAAGTTTTACCGGGGAGCGGACCAGGCTGAAACCAAGGAGCCGAGTGCTGCTTATCAGGAATACCTTGATGCTTACAAGCGAGCAGCGGGCAATCCCGAAGTTCAGAAGCGAATCACTGAGAGAGCACGCAAGAATAAAGTGGTGAAATAATGGGCGCATACGACGATTTACTTGTTGATGTGCCGAAGGCTAAGGGCTCCTATGACGACCTGCTTGAGCCTGTTGTTAATCCGCCATCCATCAAAGACCGCCTCTACAAGACGCTGAATGACGTTTTCCAGCCCGGTAGTGTCGTTAAAGCGCCTACTGATGCTCAGCCCTTACCCGTTACCAATCCCGTTATCCCAACGCGCACAGATGGCGTGGTCGATGAGATATTCAATAACGCCCGTAAGCCTGCCGAGTTAAAGCCCGGCGCTCGCATTGTAGATGGCCTGCCCGGTGTGCTGGAAGTTGGAGCTCGTAAAGGCTATGCCGGCCTGGGTAGAATCGAAGCAGGCGCGCTCAAGGCGCTGGCGGATGTATTGGGCTCAAACACCCTGAGCGATATCGCCGCTGGCCAGCAACGCTTTGCCGGACAGATCGAGGATAGTGCTGTATTACGCGGCACGCCGGTCGAAGGCTTCAGTAATGAATCAATCGTTCAGGACATTCCAGCTGCCGGCGCCAATGCGGTAAGTTCGGTTATTCAATCCCTACCTGCCCTGGCTACCGGCCCGGCCGCACTTCCTGCTTTATTCGCTACCACTTCCGCGCAGGAATACGGCGCTGGTCGTGAGCAAGGGCTTGAACCTGGTGGTGCTGCATTGCGTGCATTGCCTATGGCAGCGCTTGAAGTCGGCGGTGAAAAACTAGGTGGCTTCGATAAGCTGGCCGATGGCCTGCGTGCTGCGACACGTGGCGGCGGTGTGGCTGACCTTGGCAATGCCATGGTAGCAAGCTCACTGAAAGAATTGCCCTCGGAAGAATTGACCACCCTAGGCCAGTTTGGCGTTGATAAGCTACCAGGCATCGGCACGAATCAGGACGCCACGCTTGACGACCTCGGCACGCAATTGAAAGATACCGCGCTGGCCACCATCCTTCAATCGGGCGGCATGGGCGCGGGCGGTAGTGCATTGAAGACTATTGCTGAGCGTCCGCTGAATGTTGCGCCTGATCCATCTACCGTTCCGCCAGTGACGCCCGCCACCGTACCAGCGCAGGATTCCACCGGCATTCTGGACGCACTCACTGCCGCACGCGAGCTTGTGAATACGCCAACTCAGCCGGTAGTAGAAGCGCCTGTCGTGACCGAAGCGCCTGCGCCAGTTGAAGCAACTGCGCCCGGCACTTACGACGATATCCTGCAAGAATTACCACAAGGGGAAAACGCAAATGTGCCAGCTGAAGATTCCCAAATACCTGCGGAAAGCGTTGAAGCTGAGATTGCTGAGCCACAAGGAAGCATGCCAAGTGATGCTGATCGAGGAATCGATGTATTACAACAGCCAAGTGGAGATACCGGAGCCGATAGCGCTGGTGCTGGACAGAATAATGATGATGGAGCTATTGCCGGAAGGGCGGATGCAATAGAGGAGGGTCCGGCCGCGCCTTTTGAAGATGCAAGCATAAGCACTGCCGCGCCTGTTGCCGCGCCGGTTACAGACGATGCCGGGCGCGACAATCCTACTCAGCAACGCGTCATCGACAAACAAGATGCCCTGCGCGCCTGGCTTCCTGATCTTGATTGGGCGACGGTCGGCGGGCGCATGGTACGCGATGAAGCCGATAAGGTTACCCGCACTACCTGGGAGCCAAAGGATTACAACTTTGAGGTCATCCGCAGTGCGCTTGGTACATCCTATACCTACATGCAGAAAGCCGTACAGAAGGCGCTGCGTGGTGAAAAGCTCGGCAAGAAGGAGCAGGCCACAGTAGACGCCCTCATGGACTTTCATGATGAAATGATGCCTTCAGCTGCCGATACGTGGTCGCTGGCCAGCCAGGAAGAACAGGACAATTTAAACCAACTTCTCAATGATGAAGCTTGGCACGAACTTATTGCGAATAATGCAACGACTGATGATATTGCGAATACAATCTCTCAGTATTACGAAACCGAAAGCAACGCTAATACTGAGGCAGCGAGGGCAGACGATGGAACTGAACGACAAGCAGAAACAACTTCTGAGCAAAGTACCGGAGAAGGACAGGCCGGAATTCGTGAAACGCCTGAGCGCCCGCCTCAGCAAGGCGGGGAGCCTGGTGAAAGCCAGCCACGAACTGGAACAGGAAGCCAAAGCGAACCGGCAATCTCCGCGCCGGACGAAGGAATCAAGCGCCACGTCGAAAGCCTAGTCAAGCGCCGTGCCGCCGCCAACCAGCTTGGTAAGTCAAAACAGTTTGATGTAGCCCTGCAGCTGGCAAAAGACCTGATGAACGGGGAAGCTGTCAGCCCCATCAAATTCAAGAATGCTGCCAGCGCCATGAAAGGCGACCAGCAGCTTGCCGACACTCTCAACGACTTGCACAAAATCGCAAAAGCACCTGCGAAAGAGCGGAAGGCCGTTAAAACCAGCCTGATTGATACCTATAAGCAACGCATTGCCGATGCCGATAGCGCGGAAGCATTGACGGCGCTTGCCAAGGAGATACAGGCTGATACCAATCTGAGCGATCAACAGGCGCAAGACCTGGACGATGTTGTATTTGATGCTCAGGATAAGTATGCCGAGCCGGACGATGAGGATGAAGTTTCATTCAGCGTTGCCGGGCAGACTTCTTCGCCTGAATTTAAAAACTGGTTTGGTAACAGCAAGACAGTTGATGATGCCGGCAAGCCTGTCGTTGTATACCACGGCACCAGCAAGCCATTCTCCAAGGTCAATATGCGCAAGGGTGCGCAGGGAGTGTTTTGGGTAACCTCGAATAAGAAAGCCATTGAAGATGGCGAGATTGGCGCGGCCGGCACCGGCACCATACTTGAGTTATATGCCAAGATCGAGAACCCGGCTGGCTGGAAAGAATACGACAAATACTCACTGGATGAGTTGGAAAGCCGCTATGGATATGATGGCGTAATCCTTCCTAATAGCGATGGCACTTTTGAGGCCATTGTCTTTAATCCGAATCAAATCAAGTCAGCCACTAAAAATAAAGGCGGCTTCAGCACTGAAAACGACAACATAAACCTTTCGTCCAGCGCCGCACCTGGCGGCATGACCGTCGCCGCAGTACGTTCCGCAATCGCCAAAGACATATTCAACCAGGAAGTAGACGTTTATCAATCCATTGACGACGCCCCTGATTACATTAAGACGCAAGCCAAGTCAGAAGGCGCCGAGGGTGTGGAAGGCTTTTATGATGGACGCACCAACCGCGTTGCACTGATCGCCAATAACCTGCCTAATGATAAGCGCGCCCAGGCTGTAGCCCGGCATGAGCTTATTGGCCACTATGGTTTAGAAAACATGGTCGGCAAGGAGTTGATGCAGCGCCTATCCGCCCGCGTGCTGACCGCCGAGAAGGCTGGCAATAAAGCCATCATCGATGCTGCCAAGCTGGTAGACGAAACTCAGCCAGGCTTATCCGACTATCGCCGTGGCAAGGAAATCATCGCCGTGATGGCCGAGCGCAATCTTCACAACAATATCGTGAAGCGCGTCATGGATGCTATCCGTAAATTCTTGAAGGAGCATGGCTTTACCAAGGAAGATATTACCGACGTGCGTATTGCTCAGTTGTTGCGTGATGCTACTGAATATTTGAAGGCGAAAGAGAAGGGTATTGCGGATGGTGATATTGCCGATTTTAGCCGTGCATTCCACGGAACGCCACATCGGTTCGACAAATTCAGCACTGATAACATTGGCACCGGTGAAGGTGCTCAAGCATTTGGATATGGTCTTTACTTTGCCAGCAACAAGGCTATTGCTGAATCTTACCGTCAAAACATTCCATTGAACCAAGTCATCAAGCAATTTCAAAGAGAATTGCCGGATGATGCTGACTTTGATGAAGTAATGGATTTGGTTGGTACTGGTCACTTTACAAAAGAACAGGACCGTATTCTGAAGGCATTGGATGCTGATGGGTGGCTTGGCTTTGATTATGCCTCTCAGGCTATCAGTGCAGCTTATCGAGATATAGAAAATTATGATCCTTCTCAAGAGTTGCGTGATGCTGTCAATGGCAGCAGTCAACTTTACGAGGTTGAGATTCCGAATGACAACGAATATTTGTTATGGGATAAGCCCTACAAAGATCAGCCTAAAACTGTTAAGGAGGCCATTGAAAATGCTCCAAAATCTGTTTTGCAATATGGCGAGGACACGACAGGGGAAAATATTTACCGCAGGTTACAAATCCCAGCCATTCAAAAACAAGCTGGAATGACACCTAGTTATCAAACGGATAAGAATGCGAGCGAATACCTAAACTCATTAGGCATTTCAGGAATCAAATATCTTGATGGCAGCAGCAGGGCTAAAGGTGATGGCAATTACAACTATGTCGTTTTTGATGATAAAAAAGTTAACATCGAAAAGACCTACTTCAGCAACCGCAAGCCCGTAACCGTAGACAACCGCGACAACTGGCTATTCCGCCGCGATGAGCTTGGCCGCATTCAGCTTGCACCTACTGGCAATGCATACGACTTAGCCGCGACCGTCACGCAGAACCTTTCCGACAAGGTAGGTTTCGGCATGGCATCGCCTGAACTGCGCAAGCAGATTCGTCACTTCAAAGCCGATATGGCGAAGGCTATGGATGTAGCAAGCGGCGTTGCTAAGACCATGAACAAAATGTCGCCCGAGGAACGTGCGCTTGTTTCGGACGTGGTTGAGCAAATGGTGAAGACCGGCGTTACACCGCCTGATCATGTGATGAAGATAGCGGCCGCAATGTCGCAGACCATGGATGCACAGACGTCCGAACTGGTGGACCTTGGCATGCTGGCGAAAGATACCGCTGAGCGCTGGCGTGGAAAGTATCTGCCGCGCTTCTACAACCGTGATAAGGATCCTGCGCTTGATACCCTCGGCAAGAAATTACTTCGCACTGCATTGCCGGTGCGCGGCCTGGGTGGCGGCTCACTGAAAGGCCGGGGCTTATTCCAGGAAGTGACCGTTGATGAACTGCCAGCCTTTGAGCAACTTGGCTGGGAAGTGCGCGACCCGCTTTGGAAGAAAGACCGTCAGGGCAGGCTTGAATTGATCGATGCAGAAAAGGCCCGCGACACTGAAAAGGTGGTGATCTGGCGTGACTTCAGCCCGGAAGAACGTGAAGCTATGGGCGAGAACCGCGATGCTTTATTCCGTTTCGTCATGGGCTATACCGCCATGCAGAATGATATCGCCCTTGGCCGCATGTTTGATGCCATTGCCAAGAATCAGGAATGGACACGTTCACGCGCTTCTGAAGGATATACCAAGATACCGGATGCTGATATCGAAGGCACTGGCGGCGTTAAGCGGTATGGCAACCTGGCCGGGCTTTACGTACGCGACGACATTATCCAGCACATCACGCAATACGAAGAATCGGGCGAACTGCTGAAGTTCTACCGCAAGGCCTTGTCGTTTTGGAAGGCCGGCAAGACGGTGCTTAATCCTGTTTCGCACATGAATAACGTAGTCTCAAACTTGACCATGGCTCACTTTGCCGGGGTGAGCTATTGGGACACACACAAATACATCGGCGCGCTGCGTGACTTTGTTAAAGGTTCTAAGTATCTGGATGAAGCCAAGGACGTAGGCCTGCTCACTGGCGACATTACCCGGACGGAATTGCTTGCCAACATGCCGGCGGATATCAAGGCGCTCATGGGGCAACAAGATTCGAAGATAACCAAAACATCGCAGATGACTTACAAGGTGCTGACGTTCGGCCTGGTGCGGCCTATGTCGGCGGCATACCGCTTTGAGGATGACTTTTTTAAATACCTCATCTACCGCGATGCCCGCGAGAACGGCGCCTCGCCGGATGATGCCGTGGATTACGCTACCCGGTACATATTCAATTACGACGACTTGCCGAAGACTGCTCGCAACGTGCGCGACGCGGCAATCCCATTCTTTGCCTATACCTATAAGGCCGTGCCTGCATTGGCGCACACGCTGGCTAATTACCCTTGGCGCTTTGCTGCTCCTGCGCTGGCCATTGCCGGGCTGAATGCCATCGCTTACGGCCTGATCGCTGGCGACGATGACGACGACCTTGCTGAGAAGATGGCCAAAGGTAAAGAACTGGAAGCCGAGGAACGCAAGAACCTGCCGCCATGGATGCAGGGGAAGTCAGCGCTCGGCACTGAAAAGACGATTCGCCTGGGCAATGACCCGCGCACTGGCCTGCCGCTGTATTGGGATGTGTCGCGCTTTATCCCGGGCGGCGATATGTTCGATATCAATAACCAAGTGGAAGGCACGCCACTGCCTGCGCCCATTATGCCAAGCAATCCAGTGCTCACCACCATTGCGGCCATGCTTTGGAATAAAGACACGTTCACCGGCAAGGATGTGGTGGACACGAACGACACCGGCACGGAGAAGGCGAAGAAGCGCGGCGAATGGCTGATCAAGCAACTGAGCCCGGCCATCGCGCCAACTGGCTACCATGCTGATCGATTGATGCAGGCCGGCGCTGACATGGCGGACACCACGATTGAAACACCCTTCAAGGATTACACCGGCAAGGGCAAGGACGGTCTGCCAGTGCAAGCCAAGTACGCTATCCCGCAAACGCTCGGCATCAAGGTCAAGCCGACCGATCTTGAGCTATCGGCCGACATGGCGCAGGGCCAGGACCGCAAGGAAATCGGCACCATCCGGGGCGAGATTCGCCAGGCGGCGCGCCTGCTGGATAAGGGTGCAATCAGCCAGCGCAGTTATGACGAAACCGTTGCGGCCGCTGAGGAAAAGATGGACAGGATTATCAATAAAGAATGAACGCATGGAATTGTGATGTAGCAATTACCATGGCTCAAACTTCAGGATATAACTTATGTCTTTTGCGCCGCCATATGAACCCACGGTTTCCTTTGCAAACGAGGAAACAAATAACGTAGCAGGCCGCTCGCTTGTCCGCACCGTGGCGCTGGACACTGAATTTGCCAACGTAAGTTCCTCGATCACTGGTATTGAAACCAATCTCCGCGCACTTCAGCGCGACGATAATAAGATTCAAGACGGCATTATTGAGCCCTATGCTCTTTCCGAGCAGACACGTTCCCTATTAGCCGCCACCGGCCGCGCCCTTGGCAATTGGGCTCCTGGCTTTGCTTACCTTCAAAATGATGCCGTTGAATACGCCGCAATCGTTTACCTCTGTGTAATTCCCCATACGTCAGGCATAAGCTTCGATTCAGGACTGTGGCTTCCGATATCAGGCGACGGAAGTTCATTTGCTAGCGCCCAAGAATCAGCAGCGAGCGCTGCCGAATCCCTAGCTTCAGCAAATGACTCAGCCGCTTCCGCGCTTGACTCCGATGCATCTGCCGATCTTGCCGCAGGATATGCAACCACTGCCGGAAATGCGGCTGTCACCGCTGGTAATGCCGCCACTGCCGCTGCGGCTTCTGCTGTAACAGCCGCCAACGTAATAGCCAGTTCGACCGTCGCTGCCACGCAGGCGGAAGCCGAAGCTGGTGCGCTGAACACTAAATACATGAGCCCCTTGCGTGTAGCCCAAGCTATCGCCGCCCAGGTGGTCGATGCAACCACGGCGGTCAAGGGCAGGGTGGCACTTGCAACGGCAGCATTGGTACGGACAGGCTCAAATGCCCTCACAGCAATCACGCCGGCCGCGCTGCTGTCTGCACTCGGCTTCTCAGCTTATTTCCAATCTTCTGATCAGACAATAACGGCTGGCGGCGCCCTAACAATCGCTCATAGCTTGGGGCGAACTCCAACATCGGTAGAGTTATTCTTGATCCCACAGTCCGGCATCAATGGATATACAGCCGGTCGTGAAATTCCTATTCCTGCAAACATGATGGCGGCTTCTACTTCCACCAATCGGGGCGTTGCAATATCAACCGATGCCACGAATATCTATGCGAAGTATGGCAATGACAGCAACACTTTCACGCTTCTAACTGGCGACACAGGGGTAATTATTGCCGCTGTAAATTCCGACTACCGGCTGCGAATAAGGGTGAGGGGCTAATCATGACTAAATATTTCAGAGATTCAGATGGCAACTACCTTGGAAGCTTCGATGGGGCAGCGCCGCCTTTAGGTTCTTTAGAAGTTGCCACACCGCCTGACCATGCCGCTGATAAATATATAAACGGTGCTTGGGTTCCCAACATAAATGCGGCTTCTGAATCTGTGCGTACAGCGTTGCAGATGGCCATTGATTTGAAAGCTCAAGTTCTCGGATTCTCAGGCGGAAACGCGCTCATGCTATATGCCAGCTTCCCAAACGCATTCAAAGCAATCGCCCTGCCTTTCGCACAATGGGAATCCACTGTATGGGCAGAGGCAGAAGCATACAAACAGGAAGTGATTGCAGGCAATAAACCTATGCTGAGCGGGGGAGAAGCTGTTTTGTTGATGCCTGAGATAATTTTACCGGGGGAATAATGGCTGAACCAATTACACACGCAGCGGCAATAGGCGGGGCAGCTTACGTTTCCGGCCAGACGGTAGCGCTTTATCACAACGGTCAATTCATGGGTGCTGCACCTGAAGCATTTATTCTCGGACTTCTCGGAGCATTCCTTGTATGCGCATGGCAGGAAGGATTTGATAAACCAAAAAAAACATATGCAGGCATCGGCCTAGCTATGTTAATGGCTGGCTACGGCTCGCCAGCAGTTGCAGGACTTGTCATCGGGGCTGTGCAGAAGTTCATCGGTTTGACCATCGCACCAGAGAGCATGCTTTACATCATGCCTTTGTTGATCGGGGTTGCAATGCCGGCAGGACTTCCGCTTTTCTTCAAATGGCTTAGTACAA
>Ga0126314_10000165_pt1 | contig 34711 bp, 29 predicted proteins | sample Plot105B_FD_92535 | JGI IMG/M metagenome (GOLD analysis project Ga0126314, IMG submission 92535) | Serpentine soil microbial communities from UC McLaughlin Reserve, CA, USA - Plot105B | ecosystem: Environmental > Terrestrial > Soil > Grasslands | place: USA: UC McLaughlin Reserve, Lake County... | reverse complement strand
GTCTTTCACGCCGCCGCACTTAAACACGTGCCTATGATGGAAGATAACCCTTCAGAAGCCATATTAACAAATATTTTAGGAACAAAAAATCTTGCAGATCTTGCCCGGTTATATAGGGTTGATAAGTTCGTAATGATCTCGACAGATAAAGCGGTAAGGCCAACAAATGTAATGGGTGCATCTAAAAGGATAGCAGAAATGTATATTCAGTCGCTGCAAAATCATTGTACTGATGATTTACAACATACCCGCTTTGTCACCACAAGATTTGGCAACGTACTCGGATCCAATGGTTCAGTCGTTCCTCGCTTCAAAAACCAGATCAAGCAGGGTGGACCGGTGACAGTAACCCACCCTGAGATCACAAGGTATTTTATGACTATTCCGGAAGCAGTGCAACTTGTATTAGAAGCCTCAGCAATGGGCAAAGGTGGTGAGATTTTTATTTTTGATATGGGTGAACCTGTCAAAATTGTCGATCTCGCTCTAAATATGATAAAGTTGGCTGGCTTCACGCCCCATCAGGACATAAAAATAGCTTATAGCGGTTTAAGGCCTGGAGAGAAGTTGTATGAAGAGTTGCTCAACCAGGCAGAACTCGTTGTGCCAACTCATAATGAAAAAATAAAAATTTCAAGTGTAATTCAATATCCTTATTTACATATTCAACACGTAATAAATGAACTGTTGTCAGTAGATTTATTTATTAATGATCAGGCAATTGTTAGAAAAATGGAAGAGATAGTTCCAGATTATCACAGTACGAATCCAAATTATGATCAGTTTAAAGTCGTTGGTGTTTGATGTTAAATTAATTTCAATTAGATTGCTAATAGATACGGAAGTTTGACGAAGAAATTTATAAAATGAGATCTAGATTCAGTAAGTTTTCGAGTTTTCTGAATTCTGAAGGAGTTAGTCTTCTATCTTATTGGGATAAAGAATTAATCTGCAGATTCGCCAATCAGGAATTTTTTAAACTGTTCGGCAAACCTTCCCAGGAAGTTATCGGCATAGTAAATTTTAAAAGCCTATTGACACCACTTTATGAACAACATGCTCCATATATAAAAGGGGTACTTAATGGTCATTCGCAAAACTATGAATCTGAAATTTTCCTGCATTCAGGAGAAAAGCATAAGGTTGTATCTACCTATTTTCCTGACATCGAAAATGGAGTAGTTTTAGGTTTTTTTGCCCACATTACCAACTTAAAGGAATTTATAGAACCAAATCAACTTGCATTCGGTAATAGCCAATCCAAAATGATAGGTGCTATTCTTAAAGAAAACAATAGGATCTATGAGGTAGCAGCTTATATAAAATCGCAAATTTTATCAGAATTTCCTTCCATCGAGCATTTAGTTGAGTTGCATGGGATTTCGGCATCAAAATTAATGCGCGATTTCAAAAGTAGATTTCAAACAAGTCCATACCTCTATTACCGCCGGCTTCAGATGGAATTTGCGGAAGAATATATGGATAAGACAAAATGCAGCAAAAAGCAAATGGCAGCTATGCTTGGGTTTTCCAATCCAACGAATTTTGCGATTTGTTATAAAAAATATTTATTTGACAGTGATTCAATGCCGTCTAATTCGGATGCCTTTAAAGATAGGGAGCAAAAAAAGATTTTAATAAATCAGTTACCTTTTTCAGTAGCGATGCTGGATTTACAGTTGATTTATTTGGAAGTTTCTGAATTGTGGATCTCAGAAATTGAATATCCTGAAGCTGAAATGATTGGATCTAGTCTATTTGATTTCTTCCCTGGAACGGTTGAAGATATGGAGAAAATCAAATCAAAATATTCAAAATTTGGGTTAACCCGATGTGAAGGAGAATTGCGCCTGACGGCCAGAACGGATAGACGGCCACTAAAGTATATAATCAAGCACTGGTTTACAGAGTCCGGAGATCTGGGCGGTATAATGGTCTATTCTGTATAATTGAACATGTACAGCTAATTTTTGAGCATATACAAGGCTTTTTATTCTATATGAAAAGTTAAATTTAATGTGACTTCCCGGCAAACAAACTTTTAGGTTTTATTTATGAACTCATCTAGCGCTGGTCAGATTCTGGAACATGCTATTCGAAGGCAGAACGTTAATATTAGCGAATTGTCAAGGCGCATGAATGTCAATCGAAGAACTCTGTACAATTGGTTTAATCAAGAAAAGTTACAGATGGATATCATCTGTATGATTGGCCAGGTTATTAATTATGATTTCTCAGATGAATTCAAAGACGAGTTTTTAAGGTCAGGAGTAAAACTCATAATAGATGAGAATGACCAGCACCCAATAAATAAAGAACAGTCCCAGGAGTCCACTCACTATTGGATGCAAAAATACATTTCCTTGCTGGAAGACTACGCCGCCTTGCTGCAAACCATAAATAGTTCCAGTCAACAGGTAGTCCGCAGCATAGAGCCTACGGATAAATAAATCTGTTCGTTATCACATTATTTAATTATTAACTATAAGAATATGAAAAAAATCGTAATTGCGTTTTTGCTGGTGTTGTTTGTCGCCGGCTGTAAAAAAAATAGCGGAATAGACACTAGAAGAGAAAAAGTTACCGGTCTAGAAGGTAAATGGATTGCCCAGGAATCGGTAGAAACATCATTTGAAGGTGGTATAGAAGTCGAAAAGAAAGTGAAAAATACTTTTACTGAAAAGGACTATATCGTTTTTAATTATGACGGAACGGCGGTAAGTAGTTATGAAGGCCATGGTCTTCAACATTCTGTATACGACGTCTCTGCAAAAACACTGGTACTTGCTGCTGCCGATAATCCAAATGAGAAAACAGAATTTGAAATTAAGATTTGGACAGGATCAGATCTTGTTATTGCCCGGGAATTAATTGAAGTCATCAAAAATGTTCGTTATACAACTTCCGTCGAAATTTCTTTCAAGAAGAACTAACATTTAACGATCGTAATATGTGATTCTAAACCGGGCATCCCGTCCAGAAGGGCAAATCAGATTTTTCTGATTTGCCCTTTTTTATTTCCTGGTAATTCAAAGTCTTTATTTCTACTAACTTCCATATTGTTGTTATGTAGAAAATATCACCTTATGTTAAGATTAACAAAAGCATCTAAGATATTTGAATGGTTAAGAAGTTAATCGCTTTTAAAAAAAAGAGAGATACTGATTAGTATCTCTCTTGGTGATCCCGCTGGGATTCGAACCCAGGACCACTACATTAAAAGTGTAATGCTCTACCAGCTGAGCTACGGAATCAAAGTTCTGATCTGAACTTTACTCAAAGCGTTTCCGTTTAAAGTGGTGCAAATATAGGAGTCCGATACATATTCTGCAAATTATATAAACACAAATTGCATACTCGACTGATTGTTAGCTTGATTATTTACAACTAGCCTTCGTTTAACACCATGTTAATATATTAAAACATGATTTTAGCCAATGAAATTGATCAGCAACTGATTCAGTTCGTCTTTATGGGTGATGAATAAACCGTGCGGAGCATTTTCAAATCTATAATACGCAGCATTGGGCAAGAGTGAAGAAGTTATTTCACTGGTTGCCTTGATCGGAACTGTTTTATCATCATCTCCATGAATGATCATCACAGGTATAGTTATTGTACTAAGATCAGTTCTGAAGTCAGTTTCAGAGAAAGAACGGACGCATACGGCTGTTGCACGCGGACTACTTGCTACAGCCAGTTGATGCATCCAGTTTTGGATTTCCTGGCTTACCGGTTTGTTTAGCACTCCTTCACTGAAGAACTGTTTGCCGAATGTTGTTAAAAATGCAGGTCTGTCTTTATGTATATTGGCTACGATTTCATCGAACATTTCTTTCGGGACACCTTCTTCATGACGCTCTGTTTTCATTAGTAGTGGCACAACTGAACTGACCAGTACCGCTTTGGAGATCCGGGATGATCCATATCTGCCCAAATAGCGTACGACTTCGCCGCCGCCCATTGAAAAACCTACGAGCGTTAACTCGTTTAATTCCAGTGTAGTGATTACTTGGTGCAGGTCGGCTGCAAGTGTATCGTAATCGTAACCATCCCATGGTTTATCGGATTGTCCAAAACCACGCCTGTCGTACGCTATGCAACGATATCCGGCATCAACAAGCGCATTTACCTGATATTCCCACATTTCGTGTGATACAGGCCAGCCATGAATCAGGAGGACAGGTTTTCCTGAACCGATATCTTCGAAGAAAAGGTTAACCGATGTACTGTTCGAGGGATCTTTTTTAATGTATGGCATAATATATAAATTAATTTACTACCTGATTTAACAACATGGGTGCGAGCTGTTTGTTTAACAAAATAAACAACCATTTGCTATAGTAACATTATAATTCTGATATTTGAATAATGAATAAAGCTATTTTCTTAGATCGTGATGGGGTATTGAACCATGAAATATACGATTACATAACCAGGGTAGAAGATTTTAAAATACTGGAATATCAGATTCCGCCACTGAAAAAACTATACGATGAGGGGTATTTGTTAATTGTAATCACCAATCAGGGAGGTATTGCTTTGAAAAGATATACAGAGCAGGAACTTGGTGTGATGCACCAGATGCTGAGAAATGCCTTTGTTAGCAAATCTGCTGATATAGCAGCGTTTTATTATTGCCCGCATCATCCAACCGTTTCAGGAGAATGTAAGTGCAGGAAACCTTTATCGGGAATGCTGCTGGATGCCATAGATATGTTTGATGTTGATCCGGCATTGTCGGTTATGATAGGAGATAAGCCGAGGGATGTAGATGCTGCCAACGGGGCAGGAGTAAAGGGTATAGAGATTTTGCCGGATGAGCAGATTGATTATGATCTGGTAAAGCAGGTGCTTGCCGGGAATGAATTCAAAACACGTTCTGCAGGAATAAAAAAACTTGAGTCCTCAAAGAAGCATAGCTAGAAACGTAAATAATATCAAATGAAAACCCCCGGTGCATTAGGCAGCGGGGGTTTCTTTGAAGTAGGAATCAAATTTAATTTTACAATCCTGCGGCTTTTTTGTGGTCAGCTAAAAATGTAGCCAGTCCACTATCAGTAAGGGGGTGTTTTAATAAGGCAGTGATTGCCGATAAAGGTGCTGTAATCACATCTGCGCCTAATTTAGCACAGGCAACGATATGTAGTGGTCCGCGAATAGAAGCGGCCAATATTTGAGTAGGATAACCATAGTTATCAAAGATCAGTCTGATGTCTTCAATTAATTGCAATCCATCAGTAGAAATGTCATCCAGACGGCCCAGAAACGGAGATACATAGGTAGCGCCAGCTTTAGCAGCAAGTAATGCTTGTCCCGAAGAAAAGATCAGTGTACAATTGGTTTTGATCCCTTTTGAAGTCAAATATTTTATTGCTTTCACACCATCTTTAATCATAGGGACTTTCACAACGATCTTAGGATTTAAAGCAGCAAGAGCTTCACCTTCTTTGATCATTTCGGCAAAAGTAGTCGAGATTACTTCAGCACTCACATTATCGTCTACGATATCGCAAATGGCTTTGTAATGTGCAATTACGTTAGCATCGCCTGTAATACCTTCTTTAGCCATCAGGCTTGGATTGGTGGTTACACCATCTAAAACGCCAAGGTCTTGCGCTTCTTTTATCTGATCAAGATTAGCTGTGTCAATGAAAAATTTCATGTTTGTTTATTTTGCAGTTGGTTAATGAGTATGCTATCAATTTAATAGCGCCCCTAAATTAGGGATTTATGATGGATTCTTTTAGGAAAATCTTGAATATGTCACACAGAAGAGAATTCTAATGTGAAAAGAAAAAAAGGGCAAGCACCTCTTATCGCATCGCTACAACCTTCTACCCTTGCTCCGTTCCCGGCCTGGGGGAGTTCAAAGGGAGCTGATCGTAAAAGACTTGCCCGCCACAAATGTAGGAAAAGACATCAGAGTACAAAAAAGAAAATTGGATTTATTTAAAGTTTCCGAGCATTTATGCTTTAATATGTTGAGCGTAAACAGGTTGACTAAAGAAAAAAAAATCTTATATTTAATATTTATTGGACGCGTTTTCAAGAGTGAAAAAGAACCCTTTTCTTATGCAAAATTATTCTAAATAGAGGTATTGCAAATGTTGTAATTTAAATGAGTGTAAATTGTTAATCTTATAATTAAGTACCTGATATTTTACGAATTACTGCATGTTTTTCAAAAAATATACCAATATTATAAATCATTGATTTTTATTCGTATCTTAGTGTCATAAATACACTATACCAAACTAAATATTTAAACGGACTTATGGAACAATCACAAGATAACCAAGGGTTATATGACCAGCGTTTTGAGCACGATGCATGCGGCATCGGATTTGTTGCCCACATTAAGGGAAGAAAGTCGCAGCAAATCATCTCAGACGCTATAACCATTCTTGAAAATCTTGATCACCGCGGGGCTTGCGGAGCTGAAATCAATACAGGTGACGGTGCTGGTATTATGATTCAAATACCTCACGAATTCTTGTATGACGAGTGTCTTAAAATAGGATTCAGTTTAAATGAATCCGGAGATTACGGCGTTGGGATGCTTTTCCTACCCAAAGATGTGAAGGCAAGAGAAGAATGTAGGGAAATCATTTATCGTGCTGCTGAGAAATTAAACCTTGAAGTGCTTGGCTTCAGGAGGGTGCTGACTAATACTAATGGTATTGGCGATATGGCGCTATCTGTAGAACCGGAAATGGAGCAGGTCTTCATTTCGCGTCCGCATGCTGTTGCGGCAGGTGCTGATTTCGAACGTAAACTTTATGTATTCAAAAATTACCTTTCTAAAACCATCAATAATACGGTTAAAGGTATTAATGGAGGCTTTTACATAGCTTCCTTCTCTTCAAGGACAATCGTATATAAAGGACAATTAACGTCGTTGCAGGTTAGAACGTATTTTACGGAACTTAGCGATAAGCGTGTAGTCTCTGCATTTGGTTTGATCCATTCACGTTTTGCGACCAACACCTTTCCTTCATGGAAACTGGCGCAACCGTTTAGATATATTGCTCACAATGGTGAGATCAATACATTACAGGGGAACTTAAACTGGTTTAGGGCCAGTGTTAAATCTTTCGCTTCATCTTACTTCACTCCTCAGGAACTGGATATTTTACTTCCGGTAATTGATGAAACCAATTCAGATTCAGGATGTCTGGATAATGTTGTGGAGTTATTGCTTCACTCCGGCCGTTCTTTGCCTCATGTATTGATGATGCTGATTCCTGAAGCATGGGATGGTAATGATGATATGGATGAGCTTAAGCAGGCGTTTTATAAATTCCACGCTACGTTAATGGAACCATGGGACGGGCCTGCAGCGGTTTCATTTACCGATGGTAATATAATAGGTGCTACTTTAGATAGAAACGGACTTCGTCCGCAAAGATATGCCATTACTGAAGATGATATAGTCATCATGGCTTCCGAGGCTGGTGCTGTAGCACTTGATCAAAGTAAGATCATCGAGAAAGGTCGACTTACTCCTGGAAAAATGTTTGTGGTGGATATGGAGCAGGGAAGAATCATTAGTGATGTTGAGATCAAACAACAAGTATGCGGTAACAAACCATATGGAGACTGGATCAATAAATACCAAATCAGACTGGAAGAACTTCCTAATCCACGAGTAGTATTCAGCGGGCTTTCACAAGAATCTATCTTCAGGTACCAGCAGGTGTTTGGTTATAGTCGTGAAGATGTAGATCTGTTACTGAAGCCAATGGCTCAGGACGGTAAGGAAGCGATTGGTTCTATGGGTACAGACATTCCATTAGCTGTACTTTCTCAGAAACCTCAGCATCTGTCATCTTATTTTAAGCAGCTGTTTGCCCAGGTAACCAATCCACCGATAGACCCGATCCGGGAAAAGGTAGTCATGAGTCTTGCCGGCTTCATGGGTAATAATGGTAATATACTGGAAGAGAATGCAATGCAATGTCACTGTGTAGGTATCAAGCATCCGGTCTTGACCAATGTGGAATTGGAAAAACTGAGAAGTATAGATACTGGTGTTTTCCAGTCTAAGACTTTACAGACTTACTTCAGAGCCGACGGTAAACCGGGTTCACTGGCTAAAGGACTGGACAGATTATGCCGCTATGCAGTTGATGCAGTTGAAGACGGTTTTCAGGTGATTATCCTGTCTGACAGGGCACTTGATTCTGAGCATGCTGCAATTCCTTCATTACTTGCGGTATCTGCCGTTCATCACCATTTGATCCGCAAAGGTCACAGGGGGGCTGTTGGTATTGTTGTAGAGGCCGGAGATGTTTGGGAAGTACACCATTTCGCTACATTGATCGGTTTTGGTGCTACAGCAGTCAATCCTTATCTGGCTTTAGAAACCATTGTTGGTTTCGAGAAAGAATTGGAGATGAAACCAGAAAAACTTATCAGTAACTATATATATGCGATCAACAATGGATTGCTAAAGATTTTCTCTAAAATGGGAATCTCTACCCTGCAGTCTTATCATGGTGCACAGATTTTTGAAATTCTGGGTATCAATAAAAATGTAGTGGACAATTATTTTACCGGTGCCGTTTCAAGGATCGGTGGTTTAGGACTGGATGAAATCGCCAGGGAGACCCTGATTAAGCACAACAGGATTTTTAAACAAGCTAATCGTCCGGATGCCATATTGCCAACAGGCGGCAATTACAAATGGAAACGTAAAGGTGAGCAGCATTTGTTCAATCCGCAAACCATCCACCTGCTGCAAAATGCAACCCGCAAAAAAGATTATAATACGTATAAGCAATATTCTAAACTGATCAATGAGCAAACTAACCAGGCTTATACCATCAGGGGCTTGTTCGAATTCAAATACAACCGTCCTGCGGTTCCGTTAAGCGAAGTAGAACCTATAGAAAAAATCTTAAAGAGATTCGCTACAGGTGCTATGTCTTTCGGTTCCATCTCTCATGAGGCGCATTCTACATTAGCTATTGCTATGAACCGCATCGGCGGAAAAAGCAATACAGGAGAAGGTGGCGAGGATGAATTGAGGTACGAATTGTTGCCAAACGGCGATTCTATGCGTTCATCTATTAAACAGATCGCATCTGCACGTTTTGGTGTCACCAGTTACTACCTTACCAATGCTGATGAATTGCAGATTAAAATGGCTCAGGGCGCTAAACCCGGTGAAGGTGGTCAGTTACCAGGGCATAAGGTCGATGATTGGATCGCGAAGGTTCGTCACGCAACACCTGGTGTAGGTCTGATCTCGCCGCCACCGCATCATGATATTTATTCTATCGAAGATTTGGCACAGCTGATCTTTGATCTTAAAAATGCCAACAGAGCGGCACGGATCAATGTAAAACTGGTTTCTAAAGCTGGTGTTGGCACAATCGCGGCAGGTGTAGCTAAAGCACATGCCGATGTGATCCTGGTATCAGGATTTGACGGAGGTACAGGTGCCTCACCACTTACTTCTATCCAACACGCCGGGTTGCCATGGGAACTTGGATTAGCTGAAGCGCACCAGACGCTGGTTAAAAACAGACTGAGAAGCCGTGTGGTATTACAAACAGATGGTCAGCTAAAAACAGGCCGGGACATCGCAATAGCAACGTTGCTGGGTGCTGAAGAGTGGGGAGTGGCAACCGCTGCGCTAGTAACCGCAGGCTGTATTATGATGCGTAAATGTCATCTGAATACCTGCCCCGTTGGTGTAGCTACCCAGGATCCTAACCTGAGAAAATTATTTACCGGTGATGCTGATCACGTGGTTAATTTATTCCACTTCCTGGCTGAAGAGCTGAGAGAAACCATGGCCGAGCTTGGCTTCAGAACTATTGAAGAGATGGTAGGTCAGGCTGATGCATTGGGCGTTCGTGCTGTAGATGCTGCAGACTGGAAGCAAAAAGATCTTGACTTCTCTAAAATATTACACAAAGCACCAGATAATGGCCTAAGCTTATATCAAACTGAAGAACAGGATCATGGATTGTCAGAAATCCTGGATCATGATCTAATTAAAGCTGCAGAACCTGCACTGAAGTCTAAAGAACCTGTTTACGCAGAGTTTGCTGTTAAGAATACCAACCGCGCTATCGGTACCATGCTTTCAAATGAGGTTTCCAAGGTTTATAAAAGCCAGGGATTACCCCAGGACACCATTAACTTTAAATTCAATGGTTCGGCAGGTCAGAGCTTTGGTGCCTTTGCTACTAAAGGTATCTCATTGCAACTGGAAGGTGAGGCTAACGATTATGTAGGTAAAGGTTTATCCGGAGCTCGCCTGTCTATCTATCCATTTACCAATGTAAAATATGTTCCTGAACAAAACATCATTATTGGTAACGTAGCCTTATATGGTGCCACTTCAGGTGAACTCTTTGTTAGGGGACAGGCTGGTGAACGTTTTGCGGTGCGTAATTCAGGTGCTACGGCAGTGGTCGAAGGTCTTGGAGATCACGGCTGTGAATATATGACTGGGGGAGAAGTACTGGTTATCGGCGATACAGGAAGCAACTTTGCAGCAGGTATGAGTGGCGGTGTGGCATGGATCTACGATGTTAAAGGCGAATTCGCAGGTAAGTGCAATAAGGAAATGGTAGATCTTGATCCTCTGGATGAGCAGGATGAACTGCGCATCAACCACCTGTTGAAAATGCATGTGCAATTGACGGATAGTAGCATAGCTAAATTTTTAATCAGTGACTGGGCCACTCAATCTGCGCATTTCATTAAGATATTCCCTAAAGAATACAAAGCGGTATTACTGAATAAAGCCAAAGCCACAGTTTAAGATCTAAACCAAATGACTAGAAATATTAAATCAAACAGAGCATAATAGAATGGGAAAAGTAACTGGATTTTTAGAATATGAAAGAACTGCTCCTGGTAAAGAAGATGCTAAAGAGCGTTTAAAGCATTACAATGAATTTGTACAGGCTTTTGAATTAGAAGAAGTAAATAAAGAGGCCGCCAGATGTATGGATTGCGGTGTTCCTTTCTGCCAGTCAGGTTGTCCTCTGGGTAATGTGATTCCGGAATTTAATGAGGCGGTATATAAAGGTGACTGGCAACTGGCCACAACTGTATTGCTGAGTACCAATAATTTTCCTGAATTTACGGGTAGAATTTGCCCTGCGCCATGCGAGTCTGCATGTGTATTGGGTATCAACAAAGCACCGGTATCCATCGAGGAAATTGAAAAACATATCATTGAGATCGCTTACAGCAAAGGTTATATGAAAGCAGAACCGCCATTACTACGCACTGGTAAAAAGGTAGCGGTGATCGGATCTGGTCCTGCAGGGCTAGCGGCTGCGGCACAACTCAATAAAGCCGGCCATGAAGTGGTGGTTTATGAGCGTGATGATACACCAGGTGGTTTATTGAATTATGGTATTCCTGATTTTAAACTGCAGAAAGATGTAGTTACACGTCGCGTCAGTCTGATGGAAAAAGAAGGTATCGTATTTAAATGCAATGCCAATGTTGGTGTCAATGTAGAGTTAAATACTTTGCTCAGGGATAATCACTCGATCATACTTGCAGGTGGTTCAACCATTCCCCGTGATCTCCCTGCGCCTGGCAGAGATGCGAAAGGTGTCCATTTTGCTATGGACTTCTTGAAACAACAGAATAAACGCGTTAAGAACTTTAAAGTAGAAGACGAAGCAATTCTGGCAACAGGTAAAGATGTGATTGTGATCGGAGGTGGTGATACAGGATCTGATTGTATCGGTACTTCAAATCGTCAGGGTGCTAAATCGGTAACTCAGTTTGAGATTATGCCAATGCCCGGAACTGCACGCAATTCTAGTATGCCATGGCCAACTTACCCGATGTTGCTGAAAGTAACTTCTTCTCATGAAGAAGGTTGCGAAAGAGGCTGGGGAGTAAACACTAAAGAATTTATCAAAGATGAAAATGGCAATCTGAAAGCAGTGAAGGTGGTTGATGTAGAATGGGAATTTGATGCCGTAGGCAGACCAATAAATTTCAAGGAGAAAGCCGGTTCCGAGCGCGATCTTCCTTGTCAGCTGGTACTATTGGCGATGGGTTTCCTGCACCCTCAAAAGGAAGGCTTAATTGAAAAATTGGGCGTTGAACTGGACAGTAGGGGCAACGTTAAGGCAGAAGAAGGCAGGTACCAGACCAATATTGCCAAGATTTTTGCTGCAGGCGATATGCGCCGTGGCCAGTCATTGGTAGTTTGGGCAATATCTGAAGGGAGAGAAGCCGCCGCAAGGTAGATCAGTACCTGATGGGTCACAGTAGTTTGCCTTCTAAAGACGGCATTCCTTACGCATAAACTTAATAATATCCACAAATGAAAAGCACCGGTTATACCGGTGCTTTTTTATGTAATGGCTCCTTTTAGAACTTTACCCGGGTTCCGATTCCCAGCAGGAAAATATCATTCAGCTTTAGTGCAGAGGTATTCTGCAGATAATTGATCAGGTAGTAATCGTTAGTATTGGCTTCAATATAAAATCCTATCGCTTTGATGCCAGTATTTCTGATGAATTTATCTGTATTGACCTCAACTTCACTGCTAACCGACAGATGAGGGCGCATTGCTTCAGACCAGTAATAATAATCATGAGAGTACTGACCGCTGGGGAATTTGAATGACAGATCCTTGTGAAATGTATAACTTATGAAGGCTCCCGGATTGAGAGGATAAAACTTAGCCCAATCTTTAACACCTATACTCCAGGGCCTATATGTAAATTTTGCCGCTGCAATGTGCAATACACCACCTCTGTTGCCCGGGACGAAGCCATACATAGCATCCAGGCTTCCCCTTTTGTTTGGAAAAAGATCGTAACTGACCCCGGCACTGAAATACCCTATACTTCCTGCATACTGTGCCACTGCACCGTCTGGAATTAAGAATTTGAGGGACTGCGCATTTGCCCTGATATTCACCGCAACAAGCAGTATGAAAATTAATTTAAACCTAAAAAAATACACGCTCAAAACTCAATTTATTATTAACTATTTGTACTACTAAAAATTCACTGCTACCCATCGCACTGGTAATGATGTAGGGAATCCCTGACTTGTCTGGATAGAAAAGCTGGTAATTGTGTGTATGTGCATTTAACGAAGCAAGAAAGCCCGGTGTCTGAGCAAAAGCCTCAGTATAGCCTTTAACCAGTTTACTGTCAAAATCTTCTGAATTAACAGGGACATGCGAAACAGCAACATAGCCCGTAATATTAGCATCAGGCTTCAGCTCCTCTTTGAGCCATGGAATATTGGGCACTTGTCCGTCGAAATTATATTCCCTACTGTTGCTGTCGTGGCAAATAAACTTGATTCCACCATAAACAAACGAATAATCCAGTGCGCCAAACATGTTCAGGAAAACTTCCTTACCTCTGGCCGTCTCATCATGATTGCCAATTACAGCAACATAGGGTGGACGCAGATCTTCTAGAGTTCTGGAGATCCAGGTCATTTCTTTAAGTACACCAAATTCAGAAATATCGCCATCCAGTATCACAAAATCGATATTTGGAATGGCATTGACAACCTTGCAAAACTCAACAGTTTCATCACGTGATCTTTGTGAGTCGCCGGTGAGTACAAATTTTATGGTATCATCACCAATGCCATTGCCTAACTTCCTGAGATTATTCACATTGACGTCTTTGAGGGAAATGCGGTCAAAAGATTGGTTGGGGCTAAACTCAAAGTGATTGCAGCTCAAAACTGTCAACGCCAGAAAAAATAGTAAAAGTATTCTCATATCACCACAAATAACATGGTTTAGAAAACAATGTTTGTCATTGCTACTTCAAAGAAGGTTTTTTTTTACTTGCCGGAAACATACCACCTATTAATTTACTATAACCTCAGTTTGGCAAAAAAATCCCAGAGAACGATACCTGCAGAAATTACAATATTGAAGGAATGCTTGGTGCCGAATTGAGGTATTTCTATACATTCATCGATAAGTGCCATTACTTCATCACTAACACCATTAACTTCATTGCCGAAGATAAGCGCATATTTTACATTTGTCTCTGGCAAATAAGTATTGAGCATGATACTGCCCGATGCCTGTTCGATGGCGATTATGCTGTACCCCTCATCACGAAGCTCCTTTACGGCACTAATGGTATCAGGATAATGCACCCAATCTACAGATTGTGTGGCGCCAAGCGCTGTCTTTTCTATTTCACGATGTGGAGGCTGTGCAGTTATACCGCATAACACGAGTTTAGAAATGGAAAAGCCGTCTGCAGTTCTGAATATGGAACCTATATTGTGCATGCTGCGCACATTATCTAATACGACAACGACAGGGAGTTTTTCCAATTTCTTGAATTCCTCGATACCCACACGGTTTAGTTCTTCTAACTTTAACTTTTTCAATTGATTAAATTGCAGATGCTCCAGGTCCGATTTCACTTACATAGATAGAAGGTGCGTAACCAATCCTTGCCGTATAAAAATCAGTAAGTTTTTTTGTAAAGTCTTCTTCACTTCCTTTTTTTAACAACGCAATGGCGCAGCCCCCGAAACCAGCACCTGTCATACGTGCACCGATTACATCATTGTAATCGCTACTAAACTCTACAACAGCATCCAGTTCATTTCCGCTGACTTCATAAAGATCTTTCAACGACTGGTGAGAAGCATACATCAACCTTCCGAACTCTTCCAAATTACCTTCGTTCAGTGCTTTTGCGGCCTGGTTTACCCTGTCATTCTCCCTGATCACATGTGTCGCTCTTTTCAATACAGTCCCATCACTGATCAAGTGACTGTGCAATGCAAATTTCTCTGCGGTCAACTCGCAAAGATTGTTCAGCTTAATTTCCTTATTCAGTTCTGCAACAGCAGTCTGACATTCGGCCACACGCTCATTGTATTTAGATTCAGCAAGCTTACGTGGTTTATTTGTGTTGATGATTGCAAGATTATACCCGCCAAGATTACACTCCACAGCCTTATATTTCAAAGAATCACAGTTCAGTACAAGGGCCTTATCCTTTTCACCAAAGGCCACTGCAAACTGGTCCATAATGCCCGAATTCAAACCGATAAAGTTATTCTCCACGCTTTTTGCCATCAGCACCAGCTGAAGTCTGTCATAACCAAGGTTGAAGTAGTCATTCAGGGCATATGCCATTACAATCTCAATAGATGCAGAAGAAGATAATCCTGATCCTATTGGGATATTACCGGTAAAGATCAGATCAAGTCCTGTTGGTATTTTATGGTCTTTAAGGATTTCATTAAATACACCAAGCGGATAATTAAACCAGTCTTTTCCTGTCTTAACATAGCTTGGCTGTAGTTCAATCTCAGCGACTTCAGGAAAATTAAGGCTCTTGAACCTGATCACATTGTCTGTGTTTGGAGCCAATGCCAGCCACGTTCCTAAAGTTATCGAACAAGGCATTACCAATCCACCATTATAATCAATGTGTTCACCTATCAGGTTTACACGTCCGGGAGTAAAATAATGTGCTGCAGGCTCTTGTCCGTATTTCGCCAGGAATTCTTTGGTCAGTTCGGCTTTCATCGTAATATATTTTCAGATTTATGTTTTAGATTCGGTAAAGTATTGATAGTATTGTGGCTCGAATATTAAGCGGGCTAATATACAATTATGTACCGAATCCTGTAAGTTCAATCTTAGAATTAAGACATTTATTATAAAGAAATGAATACGAAGCTAATCAAAACCGGAAAAATTATAGATGGAAAAGAAGTACTGGCAGTAGAACTGACCAACAATCAAGGTACTTATGTTAAAATTTATAATTATGGTGCTATCATCAGCAAATTTATAGTGACCAACAAAGACGGGAAGAAGCAGGACATTGTACTCGGGTTTGATGACTTTGATCAGTATATAAGTGATGATTACCTGGCTAACTATCCATATCTTGGTGTCGTAGTGGGCAGATATGCCAATCGTATTAAAAATGGTCAGTTTACACTAGACGAAACTGCGTATCAGCTTGCGCAAAATAATGGTTCCGACTGTCTTCATGGCGGGGCCAGTGGCTTTGATAAAAAAGTATGGGAGGTACTATCTACTATAGATCCCAGCCTTACCTTACAATATGTAAGCCCTGCGGGTGAGGAAAACTTTCCTGGTAACCTTACCGTACAGCTGACATTTAAGCTTACCGACGAAAATGAACTGATCCTGGATTATAAGGCCACAACAGATGAAGCAACGGCGATCAATCTGACTCATCACGGGTATTTTAATCTTGCCCCTGATGGTGGTTCCGTAAAGAACCATATCCATAGAATGCCTGCGAGCTATTATCTGGAGCAAGACAATAACTATGTAGTTACCGGTAACCTTATTCCAGTTGAAGGTACCTTTCATGACTTTTTAGGTGCTAAGGCTATCGGACGCGACTGGGATCCGGAGGAAGGTTATGATCAGACTTATGTACTGGACAAGGAATATGGAGAATTGACGCTGGCTTCAGAAACATCTGAAGACAAAAGCGGGCTTACACTTTCTGTATACACTACAGAACCTATCGCCCATTTTTACACAGGTAAATACATCAACGTAAAAAATGCGAAACAAGGTAATGATTATAACGCCTATGAAGGATTCTGCATCGAAACTCAGCACCATCCCAATGCGATCAATTTACCTGAATTGCCCTCTACAGTTTTGAGACCAGGGGAAACTTACAGCCAGACCACGATATTCAAAGTTAACCTGACCGATATCGGGTAACTGAATTTATCTGATGATGGAAATGTGGCCTGAGAGTTTTTTTTGGCCAGGGGAGATGCCAATGACATAATAGTAGACGCCGACAGGTAACTGCTTGCCTTTTTTTGTGCCATCCCAGGGAATACTGTATCCATAAGAATGAAATACAAGCTGACCATCCCTCCCAAACACATCTACCATGCAGGTCGGATATCCCAGTAAAGCAGGAATCATCCAGGTATCGTTTCTACCGTCTCCGTTCGGCGAAAATGCACTGGGGACCAGCACAGCACAAAGTTCAGCACTTAGCAAATCCACAATAATCACATTTGAAGTTAAATTTGAATTCACCAGACAGGGTCCGCTGACACTGACTGTGCAGGTAACTTCGTCACCATCCTCAAGTGCCGAGCTACTGAATGAGGCCTCATTTCCGCCTGCCGTTACACCATTTACTTGCCAGTTGTAAGTCACAGCAGTCGACAGCTCGGGCGTTAAGGTTGCGTTGAACCTGATTTGATAACCGGGACAGACCTGGGTCTGTTGTGCAGAAGAAATATTTAATGAAACAGTGACATTGGGTGTCAGCACGACCGCTGCACTTGCCGCGGGAAGCGAAACCGATGGGGCGCCTGCAACATCGTTGTTCGTTACCACACAACTGATCACAGCGCCATCACTTATGGTTGTTCCGGTGTCAAATTCATCACTATCGGTGCCAGCATTTACCCCATCCACCATCCATTGGTATGTAGGATTACTGCCACCACCAGTTACCACGGCTTTGAATAGTATAGATGTGCCCGCACAAGCAGCCGGATCTGCTGGGGTTATCGTCACGAGCGGCGGCGTGATCACTGCAATTCTGATTTCCGTAAATCCGTCTCCAAATACACCATGTGCCGTTACCGTATAGGTAACCTCAGGTGAAGCTTCGGTTGGAGTGCCGGTAATCGCACCGGTTCGTTCGTTGAATATCATTCCCTGAGGTAAAGGCTTGTCTATAGAAAATCCACCCCCGAATGTGATTTTCCTGATCCGGTCATTGTCCTGGTCAGCTACAAATAAACTACCTGATCGGTCGAAGGCGAGACCTATAGGTCGAAAAAAACTGGATTCCCACCTAAGACCATCAGCAGATCCCTGATTGCCGCTGCCGGCAATGGTTATGACCTCTCCGGTTGATGCCGATATTTCCCTAATGATTTCGTTGTCATCACATACAAACACGTCGCCTCTGAAATTGATTGCAATAGCAGTAGGATGATCAAATCTTGCCTGGAGTCTCGATCCGTTTCTTGTTCCACTGGTGCCATCTCCTGCGTAGGTAGAAACGATTCCTGTACCTGCTTCGATTTTTCTGATACAATGGTTTAAATAGTCAGCAATAAATATATTACCCAAGGCATCTATGGCAATAGCATTGGGGTTATTGAACCTTGCTGATGCCCGCGGACCGTCCACGTAAGTGCTGCCGAATGCAGTCCCTGCAAAGGTGATAACCTCAGCGTCCGCCAATGTCATTTGCCTGATGGTAGAATTGTAAGTATCAGTGATATAAATCAAATCAGACAATGGGCTGAACGCAATACCGGTAGGATTATTGAATCTGCCAAATCTACCCTGACCGTCTGAGGAGTCCTCGTCTCCGTTGATGTCGCCGGCAATATGCGACACGACCCCGCCAGGAGCAATTTTACGGATTTGGTTGTTGTAAGAATCTGCAACATAAATGTTGCCGGTAATGTTTTGATAAGCAAGATTAAACGGTCTGAAAAACTCTGCATTAATGGTGCCGTTGGCACGGCCTTCATTTCCGCTAAACCCCGCAAAAGTTGATACGTCTCCGTTTGGCGCAATCTTTCTTATGCTATTGTTAAAGCAATCAGCAATAAACAGTGTCCCATCAGGTGCAACAGTTATGCCCGTAGGTCTGTTGAATTTTGCAGCTGTACCCAATCCATTCGAAAAACCCCTTGTACTGCCTGCATAGGTTGACACCAAACCACTGGGAGAATCGTCTATCGGCCCACCGCCCGTTTGCTGAATTAGAAGCGGACTGATCGGATTCCCCAGCGTATATACCACTCGATCCTGCGGATACCTGACTATCGGCACTTGTTGCGCCATCAGTTGAGAAAAAAAGAGCAATGAAACCAGTGGGCAAATTAGCTTAGGAATCAAAAGGTTAAAATGCCGCACTGTGCTTAGAGAATTGAGGGTTAATTGATCGGTTTACATAAAGTTAAGATTTTATTGTTCATTCTTCATATTGCCGGCCAGTTTTTCTGCTTCATCCAGGTGCTTTCGTAAGATCAGCAGATTTTTTCCAGCAAAAGATTTCAGCTCTCTGTCTTTCAAAGCGGTACCTTTTTCAAAAAGCACTATGGCTTTCTTATGGTCATCTATTATCATTTGTACAAACTCCGCGTCAAAGTCAGTCGTAAGACTATCTAAAGCAGTTCCTTCTGCGTCCTTTTTTGTCGTGTCTGCCCTGGTCTGCATGCTGTTGATTGGTATGTTCATTGGATCAGGGAGCTTTACCTTTTTCTTTTTCGCCAGTGCTTTTATTTTTGCGTTGCTAACCATATGGCTATTCAGCATTTCCTGCGCAAAAGATTTCAAATCCGGGTCCTGTAATCGTTTTTGCCCAAGATTTCCCAAAGCCACCGTATTCATGCCACTAATGGCCGACTCTTGTAAAAACTTACCGCTAGTAAGAGTGCCTGTTTCCTGTGCCGAAGAATATAACGCGGTCAGCATAAACGAGCACATCATTATTGCAATGCATATCTGTCTGAATGAATTTATCGTTTTCATAAGTCATGGTTTAAGTGTAACTACAATAAGAACAACGTGTTCAGTTATAAGTTTGGATAGACTGGCGGTTTACGAAGGAATGATTAGCTTTGAGAAGACATCAGTGCGCAGGTTCAGCGACAAACAACAACCACACATCATGACCAAAACCAAATTCCTTCTCACCCTTACTGCATGTTGTAGTATTATCGGTAACAACTACGCCCAGGTAAAATCTAAAGATGGAGCGATTATCGCAGCCCGGCCACCTATGGGCTGGATGACCTGGAATTACTTTGCAGATAAGATCTCTGAAAAAGACATTAAAGAAATGGCAGATGCGATGGTAAGTTCGGGAATGCGCAGTGCTGGATATGAGTATGTCTTTATCGATGACGGATGGCAGGGGGGAAGAGACAACAGGAACAATATGATCCCTGACCCGCAAAAATTTCCTTCAGGAATTAAAGCTCTGGCCGATTATGTACACAACAAGGGCCTGAAGTTGGGCATCTATTCTGATGCCGCACCATTAACATGTGCCGGCTATACAGCAAGTTTGGGTTTTGAAGATCAGGATGCCAAAATATTTGCATCCTGGGGAATAGATTATCTGAAATACGATTATTGTGGGGCACCAAACGATGTGGAAACAGCCAAAGAACGCTATAAAAAGATGGCAGATGCACTACACAATAGCGGAAGAGACATTGCACTCGGCGTTTGCGAATGGGGAGAACGCAAGCCATGGCAATGGGCTGCAAATGCCGGTGGGCAACTATGGCGTACAACTGGAGATGTTCGTGATAAATGGAAAAGGAGAGTAACAGAAAAATATGGTGAAGGTATTATGGATATTATTGACGCGAACAAGCACCTGGCTAGCTATGCTGGGCCGGGGAAATGGAACGATATGGATATGCTGGTAGTTGGCCTTTACGGTAAGAAAGGCCCTTCCGGAGATCTGGGCGGCACTGGCTGTACCAATGTAGAGTACCAAAGTCAGATGAGTCTCTGGTGCATGATGGCTTCTCCCTTGGCGGCTACCAACGATCTTAGAAACATGAACGCAGAAACAAAACGAATTCTGTTAAATAAAGAGGTGATTGATATTAGTCAGGATGAACTGGGTCAACAGGCAATAGTTAAAATAGACAATGAACTCACAACGATATGGCTTAGGACGCTTAAAAACGGGGATCATGCGCTGGCCATACTGAACAGGAGTGATACTTCACAGAATATTCAATGCATTTTTGAAACGCTGGGTTTGACAGGGAATTTTTCTATAAAAGATCTCTGGGCGCATAAACTGATCGGCAAGGGCAGGCGCTGGAAAGGCAATGTAAAGACACATGAAACTAAGGTATTTCGTTTAAAGGCGATATAAAATGATAGAAGTAGCCTGTGCCATCATTGTAAATACCAGCAGACAAATACTGGTCACCCAGCGGAGCGCCGCAATGAAACTTCCCCTGAAAATGGAATTTCCGGGCGGAAAGGTCGAACCTGGTGAAACGCCGGCTGAGTGCCTGCTTCGGGAGATTCGGGAAGAGCTAAATCTGGAGATCAGAATCGTTGCCGGGATGCCTGCCAACGAACACGCATATCCTGATTTTAGCATCCGTCTGATTCCATTTGTATGTGAAATCATTGGTGGTAACATCATATTAAAAGAGCATCTATGTTATAAGTGGCTGGAGGCCAAAGATCTACCCCGTCTGGATTGGGCAGCAGCAGATATTCCCGTTGTGAAAAACTATATAGATCTTCTGGATATAGATTAATCTGAAATAATCATCTCTTGTCTGAGATTTTAATCGCTTAGATCTAAATTATATACGCCAACAAATTCCATATCTAATTTACTGCAGGCGGCCTGGGCATGATGAACTACGCGATCAGATATAACATTATCCCAATGGCATTTAAAAAAAGGCGCAGTATTTCTGCGCCTTTTTATTTATCTATAAATGATCACTTGATTACCGCAGCAAAGCCACCATTGCGGACCATTTTTAAGTCAATTTTATCTTCTGCCTTCACTTGTATGGTTTTCTTTCTGTAATCCATAGCTTGTCTGCCTGCATTGATGCCATCTTCAAAATAGGTCATGGTATAACTTTTTCCTTTTTCCAGAAAATCCAGGCTAACCGATTCATTTCTTTCCTGCTCTTTGCCGTTCACTATTCCACCGATAAACCATTTACTGTCTTTACGTTTGGCAACTACGGCAATCTCGCCAACTTTGGCCGCAAGCACTTTGGTATCATCCCATGTTGTAGGAACGGATGTAATAAATTCTGTGCATTCCTGATTTCTGTAATATAGAGTAGGATTATCTGCCAGCATTTGTATGGCACTTTCAAATACTACAAAAAGCGCCATCTGATAAGCCCTCGTACCGATGCTTGCAGCATTCGGACGATCTGCTCTGTATACATCGGGCTGCATGCTGATCATCGCACCAGGTGTATAATCCATCGGGCCGACCGCATTGCGCATAAAAGGCAAGTAAAGACTGTTATCTGGTTTTGTGCCACCCATTTGTTCCATCCCCCTTACACCTTCATAAGAAACAACATTAGGATATTTATATTCCAGTCCCGCAGGTTTAAACGCACCATGGAAATCTACAAATAGCTTGTGTTTAGCTGCTTCTTTAGCAACATTTTCATAATAATTAACCATCCACTGATCGCTACGGTCCATAAAGTCGATCTTCACGCCTTTCACACCCCATTCGCTGAAGGTCTTAAATAAATCCATATGATTGTGTACAGTCAGCCAGGTCAGCCATAAAATCACACCCACATTCTTTTCCTTACCATACCGGATCAATTCATGGACATCCACTTTAGGATTAGGCGTATAAGGATCGCGTGTATCATTTGCCCAGCCTTCATCCATCACAATGTATTTAAGGCCAAATTTAGCGGCGAAATCAATATAGTACTTGTAAGTTTCCAGATTGTATCCTGAAACAAAATTCACATCAGGGCCATAAGGCGAGGCATCATTCCACCATTCCCAGCTGGCCTGACCCGGTTTCACCCAGCTTGGATCTCCGATCACACCCGGTGAAGCCAATTTCAAGGTCATTGTATTTTCGATCAGCTTTCCGTCATTGTCTGCAACAACAAAATAACGCCATGGAAAACTTCTTGTGCCCGATGTCTTTGCAATATAATCGGCTTCTTTAACAATTTTTTGGCTCCGGTCTCCATCTTCACTGAATTCTAGCGGAGCCTTTGGGAAAACAGATGAAACACCATTTCCGGTTCCTTTTAAAAACAGGCAGGGATAATCGGAAAGATCAGCCTCGCTAATCAGGATCTTATATTGTTTTTTTGTATCTATCAGTACTGGCAGGGTAGACATTTTGCTGTCTGGCTTCCAATCAGCAGAGGTTACTGACGAATAATTTTCTTCATAAGAAGTCTTGAAACCACCCGGCTGCTGCAAATGGAGCAAGTAGTCCTGAGGGAAGTTTAAAGAAAACTCTTCATTCAAGACTTCAATACCGCCCTTTTTGCCGGTGATAAAGCGATAAGCCACCCCTTCATCGAAGGCACGGAATTCTACCGAATAATTTCCTTTAAAGCTAAGCAGCAGTGAATTGTAACTGTTTTTAACTGCAGCGTATTTCAACGGGAAATGAGGTTTGATGGTTTCATTACCTTTGCCTTTTTTAGCACCGACCAGCCTTGGCTTTTCACCAAGTGTTTCGTTTCTGAGGCTTAAAGACAGCTGATTTTTTTCTAGTAAGGTTTCATTAGCTGCCGATAGGGTATAGTAGATTTTATCTGCAATATTTACAGAAAGCTTTATTTTGCCGTCGGGCGAACTGAGTTCCTGTATTTTCTGCTGTGCGCTGACCTGTGCAGACAGCCCGCAGAATGCCAGCAGCATAAGTAATAATTTGTTAATAAAATTCATATGGATTTGGTTGTTTAGCATTAATGCCTATGGTTAAATTTGTATGTAACGCCTAAAGGTAAGAATTTGGAAAAAGTATGCATAAAAAAAGCATCCTTTTGAGGGGATGCTTCATTAATTTATAAAATGAGTTTAATTAACTGATCTTAACATTAATTGCGTTTAAGCCTTTTTTACCTTGCTCAACGTCATAGCTCACAGAATCATTCTCACGAATGTTATCTATCAGACCTGAACTGTGTACAAAGATTTCGCTATCACCATTCGCTGGTACGATAAATCCAAAACCTTTTGTTTCATTGAAAAATTTTACTGTTCCTTGTTGCATTATATTGTAATTTAATTATGTACAAACGTACAATTAATTTATTGAAAATCAGTAATTTATTATTTATTTATATTTAGCCATATATTTAACGGTATCAATACCAGCATAGTCGGGGTTTTTATACCAAAATGTCTGTCGCCCCATTCCTCAGTTTTAAGCTCAACAGCAAAGAGCTATTTTTGCTTTTCAACTATCTAACAACAACGTCAAGCTATTCAGTTTCAAAGGCTAAGTGAAATCCAGCACTTTTGTGCAGGCTTTTAAAACTACTTGGATCTGCTTAAAAATCCAACCAGGTCTACAACTTCTGCATTGGTTAGTGTTTCAAACAAACCATTTGGCATCATAGAAACCGGCATTACCTCTCTCGACTGGATATTCGATTTATTGATCACCGTAGCCTCCTGGCCAACAATGCGCATCGTAATCTGGCGCTCATTCTCTGCGATGACATTACCCGAATAGGTACGTCCGTCTCGTGTGGTGATCACTACCAGTTTATAATCGTCCTGAATCTCACCGCTCGGCTCCAATACATTAAACAGGAGATAATCGACTTTTGAACGGTTAGAGCCCGTAAGATCCGGACCAATGATGCCACCCTCGCCATACATTTTGTGGCAGCTACCGCAGGTGCGCTTAAACAGCAATTGTCCCTTAGCCAGATTTGCCTTATCCAATGTCTTTGCAGTCAGCAACTCGCGATATTTTTTATAGGCGATTTCGTTAGAGGGTAGCTGGTCTATCGGACCCCAAATTTCTACAAATCCGCTACCTACAACGCGTCTTAGCTGTCTGGCCACACTTGGCGGTACATCCCGTTTTTCAATACTTTTGTTTTGTATGCCCTGTGCAAGGATCCATCCCGATCTGGACCTTGATGCCAGCGTTTCAATAACTGCCGCCTTATCCTTTTCGTTAAACTGAGGGTACTTTTTAAGGAGTAACTGTGCGATCTTTTCATCATCATAATTCGCTATCGCACGGATAGCATCATTGCGCATATCAGCGTCATCCAGCAACACAGGCAAGTCTTTCAGTAACTCTGTTCTTTGTTGCGCAGACAAGGCTAATAATGCCTTACGACGTTCAATAACCCCCGAAGTTTTGTTTCTTAAAGTCAGAAAATATTGACCCGCAGCCTCCGTATCCCCAAAATATTGGGCGATTTCCAGAGACAAGAGTTTATTCCTCTCTCCCTGGCGCTGTAATTTAGCATAAGCGGCCTTCCAGTCAGTTGGTGTTTTCAGGTCTGTCCTGCCCTCCAATCCATCCCGCATTCCCGCTACCATCGCAGTATCGGCAGCGGTTTGGGCACCTAGCCAGGTTACCAGAATATTGGTGGCATCGGCATCTGTGCTGCGTCTCGCTGTAAATTTTTTAATCATGCTCAGTTTACCCGCAGCTGCCAGATCGAGCGCACGCTTAGTGTCTTTTGATACCAAAGGTTCTATTCCATACCAAAGCATTTTAGGTAAATTATGGTCATTTTCATCTTCCCCGTGTTTTACTAATTCCGCGGCGAGGTTCCATCTCTTATCTAAACCAATACGCTGAAGCGCAGCAGCCAGATAAAGCCGCACCACCGGAGAATTTTCTTGTTTTGCCATTTGCTCAAACTTATTGATCACTGACTCTGCAGGCGCTGCGTCCTGACTTAAAAACTGAATCGCCCAACCTCTGATGTACGGGTTTTTATCATTTAAATCACTTACCAACTTATCAGTACTCAAACCATTGCATACATAAAGTGCCCACATTGCCCTTAGTCGATAAGCAGCTTCAGCATTGCTGTTATAAATGGCACGCAATGCTTCCAGCGTTCCGTTTTTCAATTTACCTTTTGCAGCGCGGTTTTGAAGAATCAGCCTTGCCCTTCTGGAATGCCAGTCACTTTTACTGGTTTGAAATGCTACCAGTTCCTTATCACTTAGTTTATTCAGGTCAGCGTATCTATTTTTAAAGTTATCTGCCAGCGAAGTCTCTGGCGAGATCCTAAATATGCGGCCTGTTTCCTTGTGCAACACAGAACCGCCGCAGATGTCGGCATCGTGCCAGTCCAATACATACAGATCACCGTCCGGGCCTACAGATGTACTGAAACCTACCCATTGGGCATTGTTAGCTGCCATCAGGTCTTCACCATGTGCGCCGGTAAATCCAGAGCCTTCAGGCTTCAAAATATCTGTAAGTATCGCGTGTTCATGGATATTGGCCATAAAGATTCTGCCTTTTTGATCTTGTGGAAAGGCATCCGACTGGTAAATACTCGCTCCTCCATGTGCAGATCTGTGGCTATGATCTGCAATGGTCTTAATATCGGTGTACGTATATGGATTAAAGTGCTGTCCTCCCTGGCGGTGATAAATGCCACCCGGTATCACATACCACAGGTGAGGAATGACACAAGCGGTAATGAAAATCTGACCCTGGGCATCAAAATCAATACCCCACGGGTTACTGAATCCATGAGCAACAACTTCAAATTTGTCCTTCACAGGATGGTAGCGCCACACGCCACCATTAATATCTACACCTTCACCTTTTAAAATCTCCTCATCAGGGAAAGGTTCTTTATGGCTGTATAGTTTTCCTTTTCCCACGGGCTTGCGTATACGTGACGGGGTCGCAAAACCCTGACAGCCGTATAACCAGCCGTCAGGCCCCCAGTGAAAGCTGTTCATCGTTTCGTGTCTGTCCCGAATACCCCAGCCCGTTAAACGCACTTCAATATCCTTCATGTCAGCCTTGTCATCGTTGTCGCGGTCTGGTATGAACAGTAAGTTGGGAGGGGCACCAACAAAAACCCCGTCAAACCCAACAGCCATAGCCGCAGGAAAGGGGATGCCGTCTGCAAAAACCTTTTTAGTGTCTGCCTTGCCATCATGATTTGTATCTTCCAGAATCAGGATGCGGCTGTTGCCATCATTAGAAAAGCCGGATGAACGCGATTCATAATCCCTGTTTTCCGCGACCCACAGCCGTCCTTTGTCGTCCCAGCAAAAAGCCATCGGCTGGGTAATCATCGGTTCGGCGGCGAATACATTGGCCATAAATCCCTCTTTAAGGGTCATGGCCTTCACAGCTTCCTCGGGGCTCAGGAATTTAGCATCCATCCCTTCTTTTTTTGCCAGGGCCCATAAGTCAACGGTGGCCCAGGAAGGATCTTTACCTGCAAATTTTGCCCAGGCATTATTGATTTGTATATCACTGAATTCCCCGGTATAAATCACCAGCTGATGTTTAATGGTTTCCATTTCTCCTTTTTTGAGCAACCAATCTGCATCATGTACACGTACCGGCCCCACGCCGAGCTGCTCATCAACCCTCCATTTTTGAGGATAGCCTTTATTTTCCGGGTGATCCAGTAAAGCAATATGCGCCCTATCGTCTCTGCCGTTTATTTTGATTCCCACATCAACCCAGGTAGAGGGCTGCCCCTCTGCTTTTTGGTTGTGTTGCCTGGCGGCATTGATCACCTCGCCATCGATTCCAGGCTTCCAGGGCATTCTCAAAAACAGCCCGCCGTAGGGATACTTGCCTACTTTGATGTCAACTTTGGCTTCGCCTTTCCATTCCAGTGTAAGCAAAAATTTGCCGTTATCCTGTTCCATGCTCCAATTTTGTATTTCGGTCATTACGGCAGCGCCTTTCTCATCAAGCAAATCATACACCGTTTGCCATTTCACGGCCTTGCCGGATTTCTCAATGACCCTGGCGGCAACACGTTTCCAAAATCCATTGCCCGGATTTGCAAAATAGTTACGCCCGTTTACATCGGTAAGCCCCCAGTACAATCCGGTCTGGTGCTTATGGTGCTCCGGACGAAACTCAGTAAGCACACTTTTTCCATCGGGTGATGCGATGGGATGTATGTAAGGCCGAAAATCTGCATCAGCATTCTGGATCAGTACGGCCTGTTTAGTGTCCGTTCTGGTCACGGTTATCATTCCCGACTTTTCATCCTGAACGGCTTCCAGGTCAACATCGTTTCTATTGGTCGTTGCAAGGTACTTTGGGCTGAACCACAATATGAACAGTAGCGTAATGAACAGCAGCAAGGATTTTAACATGGTAATATTTGGTTTACATTTGTAAGTTTAAATATAAGGTTTTGAGAGAACATGGCAACAAGAAACATCATATTTGTATATACAAGTTTGGTTAGCCACCTTCGTATGGTTTAAAGCCACCTCGGACTGTACTACTACTCTAATACCTGCCACCAGCTCCGGTGCTTTTCCGGTGCAGGAGCGTACCTTCTCCGCAAAAAGGTACCCATTTTGCGGAGAAGGTACGGCCATATCACGTTTTAGCCCCGGATCTGCCGAACAGTAGGTGAGAAGTAGCTAAGTCTTAGGTGCATGGTATTTACATCTAATTTTATTACTTTGCACAGATATGACGACCTCAACAACCGATTCAGATAAAGTCTCTGATTACCTGTCAAAACTTGATCCGGCATTGGCTGAAGCCGTTGAGCGGATCAGACAAATTATCCTGGCCTCAGATTCATTGATTGCGGAACAGATTAAATGGAATGCGCCAAGTTTCTATTATACCGGAGCAATGAAGCCCTTCAATCCGAAAGAATATAAAAGAGATATTGTCGTGCTGAATCTTCATAAGGGAAAGATTTTATTGGTTTTGCCTACCGGCGCCAGGATCAAAGAGGGCAGAGGGCTGCTGGAAGGAAATTATACAGATGGACGGCGCCTGATCAGATTTAAAGATCTGATAGAAATAAATGACCGCGCAGAAGCATTAACTCTGGTAATCGGAGATTGGATTGCTGGAGTAGAATAGCGCATTTATAGAAAGCATATGAAAATTTTTGCAGAAACAGACCGCATCATTTTAAGGGAGATTGTTTTAGAAGACGCCGCTGATATGTTTGAAATGGATTCAGATCCTGAAGTTCAGAAGTATTTAGGCAAAGCGCCGATCAAGACCATAGCGGAGGCAGTTGAAAATATCCAGTTTATCCGGCAGCAGTATATCGACTATGGAATCGGCAGGTGGGTTATAGTTGATAAGGCAACGAATGAATTCGTGGGCTGGAGCGGAATGAAATACAGAACAGACTTAGTTAACGGACATACCGGCTTTTACGATGTCGGCTACAGGCTGATTCGCAGATTTTGGGGTAAGGGATATGCAACTGAATCTGCAAAGGCATCCATCCGATATGCATTTGGTACACTCAATCTGGAGGCGGTGTATGCGCTTGCACATTTCGAAAATACAGCATCAAGAAAGGCTTTGCTAAAAAGTGGGCTCAAGATCACGGGCCATGTAAATCATGAGGGAATAGCTTGTGATTGGTTTGAACTTAAAAAAGAAGATTATTTGAAGGGCGGGTAAATTGACCGATCAAAAATTAATATCCGGCAGAGAACGTTTCTAAATTAAAATCATATTCCTAACTCTGTTTGTATTGTTCTAGTTTTGCCTGAAATAAATAGCAAATGTCAAAGACAAAACTTACAATTAACAATAACGGATCGGTAAAGATAGAAGGCGATTTCGAGATCGTTGACAGAAATGGTAACGAATATGGGCTGCAGGGAAGAACTGTACTTTCTATTTGCAGGTGCGGCCTTTCTAAGAATAAGCCGTTCTGCGACGGATCACACAACGGGCATTTTGAACACGAAGCTGTCGCTTTTGATCTTCCTCCTAAAAAAGTTTAATAAATAATATCAATAAAGCCCGTTATGATGCGGGCTTTATCATTTCATAGCACTGGTGCGCGATTTCATATTCTTCGTTGGTAGGTACCACCAGAATTTTAACGGCCGATTCTGCTTTATTGACCGCACGCAGTTTTTTACTGCGCTCCATGTTTTTTTCTTCATCGAGCTCAATGCCCAGATAGCTAAGTTCTTTGCAAACTGCGGCACGCATGGCACTGTCATTTTCGCCAACACCTGCTGTAAAGATCAAAGCATCCAAGCCGTTCAATACCGCAGTGTATGCCCCTATGAACTTTTTAATGCGGTAGGCATAAAGCATAACCGCAAGTTTGGCTTCAGGGTCACCATGCTCTAACCGATTCCTGATGTCCCTCATATCTCCTGAACCTCCCACACCGAGCAGGCCGGATTGTTTATTCAGCAGGTTGCTCAGTTGTTCAAGGGTATAACCGGAATGTTCCATCAAATGGAAGATCACAGAAGGATCGATATCTCCGGAGCGCGTACCCATCATTAGCCCGCTTAGTGGACCAAAACCCATGGTGGTGTCTATTGATTTTCCGGATTTGACCGCCGTCATGCTGCATCCGTTGCCCAGATGTATGCTGATCAGCTTAGCGTCAGATTTGCCGAGCCAGGCCATGGATTGTTCACTCACATATTTATGGCTGGTGCCATGAAAGCCATAGACGCGGATCCCATGGTCTTCATAATAAGACCGGGGCAGAGCATAACGATAAGCAACCTGTGGTATAGACTGGTGAAAAGCAGTATCAAATACCGCGATTTGTATGGCATTCGGGAAAGTTTGCTCGGCCACTTCTATGCAGGTATAATTGGCCGGATTGTGCAATGGCGCGAGCGAGAACAATTTTTTGATCTGCTGCTTTACTTCGGTAGTGATGATTGCGGCATCAGAAAATAACTCTCCGCCATGCACCACTCTGTGTCCTACGGCATCAATGTCTTCTGTACTTTTGATCACCGCATGTTGGCCTTCAGAAAGTTCAGTAATCACCTGCTTCAAAGCAATGGCATGATCAGCTACCTCACTGTTTTTTTCGCCTATGCGTTCTACAATGCCGCTGCTCACAGGTTCTTTGGCCGGCATTTTAAATAACTGGTATTTCAGGGAACTGCTTCCCGAGTTGATGACTAAGATATTCATTCCTGTATTTATATTTCCTGGCATTGTATAGCGGTGATCACGACTGTATTGAAGATGTCGTCTACCGTACAGCCGCGGCTGAGGTCATTGATAGGTTTATTTAGTCCCTGAAGCATCGGTCCGATGGCCAGGGCTCCCGTTTCTCTTTGTACGGCCTTATAAGTATTGTTTCCTGTATTCAGGTCTGGGAAGATAAGTACGCTCGCTCTTCCGGCTACTTCCGATCCCGGAAGTTTTTGCCTCCCAACCAATGGATCAACTGCCGCATCGTATTGTATTGGACCCTCTATTTTGAGATCAGGATGCTTGGCCCTCACAATCGCCGTGGCTTCACGTACCCGTTCTACATCTTCACCCTCGCCGGAACTGCCGGAAGAATAAGATAACATGGCTACACGGGGTTCTATGCCAAATTTAGCACTGCTTTCTGCAGAGGAAATGGCAATCTCGGCCAGCTGCTGCGCAGTGGGATTTGGATTTACAGCGCAGTCGCCGAAGATGGCCACACGTTCTGGCAGGCACATGAAGAAAATGGAAGATACTACCGATACCCCCGGTTTGGTCTTCACAAACTGGAGCGCCGGCCTGATGGTGTGCTGTGTGGTATGAACCGCTCCGGAGACCATTCCGTCTGCATGACCCTTGTAGACCATCATGGTTCCGTAATAAGATACATCAGTCATCATATCCCTGGCCATCTCCATGTTTACATTTTTAGTCTTTCGCAATTCGTAGAGCGTTTCTACGTATTCATCGTAATGTGCCGAGTGACGGGGGTTATGAATATGAATGGCGTTAAGGTCGAGGTTCAGACCAAGTCTTTTAATGATTGACCCGATTTCGGCGGCATCGCCCAGCAATGTAATGTCTACAATATCCTGGGCAATTAGTTTTTCTACAGCTTTCAGGATCCGTTCATCATTTCCTTCGGGCAATACAATGTGTTTCTTCTGGCGTTTTGCCCATTTAACCAGCTGGTACTGGAACATGTGAGGGGTAATGCCCTGATAATTGAAGGTAACGATCTTGTCGTCCAGGGCCTTGATGTCAACATATTTTTCAAACATGTCTATGGCTAGGGCAATTTTTTTCTTATTGTCTATGGTGATCCTCGAATGAATGCCGCCAATGGTTGTAGTGGTTTCAAAAGTGCCTTTCTGAACCGAGATGATGGGGATGATGGTTTGCAGACCTTCAATGAGCCTGATCATCGGTTCGTCGGGCAAGCTGCCCGCAGTAAGCACAATTCCTGCAATTTTAGGATAATTTGCCGATAAATTCGCTTGGAGAGAACCGATAATGATATCACCGCGGTCTCCGGGGGTAACTATCAGCAGGTTGTCTTTGATATGCCTAAGGAAATTGGGCAGCATCATAGCGCCGGTTACAAAGTTGTCTACCTGGTTGTCGAGCAGGTCGGCCCCAAACAATACTTCAGCACCAAGTGCCTGGGTAATTTCTTTCATGGTCGGGCTTTGAAGACCGGTTTCTATAGGAATTACCGCGATCAGCAGTTCAGGAGGCAGCTGGTTACTGAGCGCCTGCTTAATGCGCTCGGCCTCATCCGGGTTAACCATATTGGCCACTACTCCCAGCACCTGTACATCACGCAGCAGAAAGTTGCGGTAGATATTGATGGCTGTTTTGAAAAGCTGGCTGGCTGTTTTGTTTTTGCCAGATACTACAATCAACACAGGGGCGCCCAGATTTTTAGCCATGATGGCATTGGATTCAAACTCAAAGGCAATACCTTCGCCCAGAAAGTCGCTGCCCTCTATAACCGTGAAGTCGTAGTTGTCTTCCAGTTTCTTGTATTTGCCGATAATGGTATTGATGATTTCGGCTGTGGCATCGGCATCTGCCTGGTGCAGAATGTCCTGACGGGTAAAAGCAAAGGCATCTTCATAGTTTACCGGAAGAGAAAAGTAGTCTAGCATTGCTTCTATATGCGGATCTTTCTGATCAGGGTCTTCCTGTGCGATGATCGGCTTGAAATATCCGACTTTTTGTGTCTTGGCGAGCAGCATGTTGATCATCCCGAAGGCGATCACTGATTTGCCGGTATAGGGTTCTGCGGAGGCTATGAATATATTTTTAGTCATAAATTCGTGTCTGTGATAAATATACATACATTATTTATCACGTAATTGTTATTTTGTGACATGAGAATAGTCAAGGCGCTGTGGATGTTTTACCGTAGACTGATCTTCCCTTCGGCGGCTTTGGCAATTTGTCTGGGCTTCCTGATGATGAAGGGAATGGCAGCGGTAGGCGCATCTTTTTTTGCTTATATCTTTTTAGTACCTATGTTTCATTTCTTTATATATGAAATCAACCATCCAAAGGAATACTTTTTTTATCACAACATGGGCCTGAGTAAGCTGCATCTTTGGTTCAACACGATTGGCTGGAGCCTGATTGTCGGTTTAATCTTAATTGTGGTATGAAAGAAGGCCTGCACGCAGACAGCATTTCGAAATACTACAAACAGCAGCTGGTGCTGTCGGACGTATTTTTGTCCTGCCAAAAAGGTGAAGTGATCGGACTCCTTGGTCGCAACGGTTCAGGAAAATCCACCATGCTGAAGATCATCTTTGGCTGCCTTAAAGCGGAATACAAATTTGTAAGGGTAGAGGGCAAACAACTGAAGAGTTTGTATGATGCTGCAGATTTGATACAGTATCTGCCACAGGATCATTTTCTTCCCGGGCATGTCAATATCAGCGGGATCATCAAAACATTTTGTACAAAAGAACAGGCGATTGTTTTGCTGCAGCATGAATTTGTGCATCCGCATGCGCATAAAAAAAGTAGCCAGTTGTCCGGAGGTGAGCGTCGCGTCATTGAAATCCTCCTGATGCTTTGTTCTGAAGCTGAATACCTGCTGATGGATGAGCCGTTTAACGGGCTTGCGCCGATGCATATTGAAGTGATTAAAGCGCTGATCAGGCAGCATTCAAAGCACAAAGGTATGATCATTACAGACCACGATTACCGGAATGTGATGGATCTTTCTACAAGGTTGGTGCTCATGCATGATGGCGGCACCAGAATGATTAAGGAGCACCGTGAATTGGTAGATTTCGGTTATATTAGTAGGCTATAACCAGTAGATGATTCTTAACTTACAAAAATTGATCATGAAGAATAGCGTCCTGACAATTGTACTTTTAATTTTAAGCTGTGCGGATAAAAATGCGATTGCCCAAAGCAAGGCGATAAAGTTAGATCGCGCAAATCCCCACTATTTCAATTATCGGGGCAAACCTACGGTGCTGATCACGTCTGCGGAGCACTATGGTGCGGTTTTAAATCTTGATTTTGACTATGTCACGTATCTCGATGAACTCAAATCTCAGGGGCTCAACCTAACCAGGACGTTTACGGGCGCCTATGTAGAACCTGCCGGTGCATTTTCTATCACAAACAACACACTTGCGCCATTGCCCAATCGCTTTGTCTGCCCCTGGAAAAGAACCGGTACGCCCGGGTACAATGGTGGCGGCAATAAATTTGATCTCAGCAAATGGGATGATGCTTACTTTACCAGACTCAAGGATTTTATCAGACAGGCGCACAAGCGGGACATTGTTGTTGAACTGGCTTTTTTCTGTCCGTTTTATGATGAATCTCAATGGATAATAAGTCCTATGAATCCGGTTAATAATATAAATGCGATAGCTGCTCTGGCAAGTAAAGATGTCTACACCCTGGATAAAAGCAAAGATATGTTGATAATCCAGAAGCAAATGGTCGTTAAAATTGTGAATGAACTGAAAGCGTTTGATAACATCATTTATGAAATCTGTAATGAGCCTTATTTTGGCGGAGTAACGCTTGAATGGCAATATGCCATTGCAGAGACTATAAAAGAAACCGAAAAGGGTTTCAAAAGCCAGCATTTGATCTCACAGAATATCGCCAATAATACACTCAAGATTAAGGATCCACATCCCGCAGTGTCTGTTTTCAATTTTCACTATGCAACACCTCCTGTTGCAGTAACGGATAATTATCACCTGAATAAAGTCATCGGCGATAATGAAACCGGTTTTAAGGGCAATGCAGATGAAACCTACAGGATG
>Ga0126314_10000164_pt1 | contig 34856 bp, 29 predicted proteins | sample Plot105B_FD_92535 | JGI IMG/M metagenome (GOLD analysis project Ga0126314, IMG submission 92535) | Serpentine soil microbial communities from UC McLaughlin Reserve, CA, USA - Plot105B | ecosystem: Environmental > Terrestrial > Soil > Grasslands | place: USA: UC McLaughlin Reserve, Lake County... | reverse complement strand
CGCGCGAGCTGCTCCAGCATGGCCGCGGTGCCCTTGCGCCGCCGGTAGGCCAGGGAGTTGGCCACGTAGGCGCGCTGGCTGAAGAGGCCCGGGTCCACCGGCACCAAATCGCGCACCTTGAGCAGGTCGCCGATGTACGGCACCACCCACTCCTGGCACGTCTCGATGAACCAGTTGTCGTGCAGCTGGCCGATGTCCTCCTCGAGCGCCAGGAACTCGCGCTCCATGACGGCCAGCAGCGCGCGCAGGGGCTCGCCCTGGAGCGTGTCCTTGGCGCGGTGGATGGCCGGCAGCAGCTTGTACAGCCTGTCCTGCGGCGAGGGGCTCACGGGCTCACCTCCGACTCCACGACGAGCGTCACGCCCCGGTTTTCACCCTGGAGCGACGGGTCCAACAGCAGCAACTGGGCGGGCCGGAGCGTCGTGCCCTCCCACCGCGCGCCCCGGGCCCGGAGCAGCGAGAACAGCTTCTGCGCCGGCACCGAGGGCGTCGTGGGGTGCAGCCGCTCCAGGTCCACCATCACCACGCCGGGCACGTCCTGGAGGACGCGGATGACCTCCGCGCCGCTCACCGCCTGGGCGAACTTCCTCCGCTCGAACGAGAAGGCGTCGCGCAGCGCGGCCTCCGCGCGGGCCAGCACGTCCTCGGGCAGGTAGCGCGCGTCCAGCCGCAGCCGGGCCTCCAGCGCGAAGTAGAGCTGCTCGTAGGAGGAGAGCGCGAACTGGCGCACCGGGTCGTGGTGCGTGCGCATCGCTTCCTCCAGGCTCTCGTAGAGCAGCGAGTCCTCGGCCACCGGCCCGCCGCTCTTCGCCGCCACGGTGACGTGGACGAGGATGCGCTCGCCGTTGGTCAGGTCCGCTGCCTGGGCCTTGCCGATGCCGGCGAACGTCGCGGCGAAGTCCTCGTAGTCCTGCATCGACACCACGCGGCGCAGCGTCAGCACGGAGGCCGGAGCATTTTCGCGCGCGTCGTCGCGGGACTCGGGCGCGGCGGCGCCGGTGGCGGGGAGCGGGTTGGTGACCTCGCGGATGCCCAGCGGCCTCACCTTGAGGAGCGCGAGCTGCCCCCGGTCCACCTCGCCCTCCGGGCCGATACCGGAGCGGTACACCGCCGTCACGTTCTCCTGGCCCGTGGGCAGGCGCGCGCCGGACACGCCGTCGCCGAACGTCACCACCACGGCGCCGTCATCCTGGATGCGCACCATGTACACCTCCGCGCGCGCGTCCTGGCCGTAGAGGGTGGGCACCTCCTTCCAGAGCACGCCGTTGACGCGGACCTCCAGCGTGCTCTCCCCTCCGGTGTCGGTGGGCGCCGGCACATGGGTGAGCGGCGGCTTGCGCAGCACGAAGCGCTGGAGCATGCGCGAGCCATCGCCGCCCCCGAGCACCTCTCGCACCGTCTCGCCATGCGTGGACGGCAGTACGTTGCCGTAGATGCTGACGGTGGCGCGCACGAGCTGCGTGGACAGGTCCTCGGTCAGCACCAGCCGCGTGCGTCCATTCGCCAGCAGCTCCGCGCGGTCCAGCACCACCACCTCGCGGACCCACTCCCCTGACTCGGAGGTCTCCCGGTAGGGGCGGCCCTCGATAAGCAACACGTGGCCCGGCTCCAGGCCCGCCACCGCGCGGTCCAGCTCGATGTCATTGCCGCCCACCGGGTCCGTCCGGGGCATCTCGCCAATGGGCAGCTCCTCGCTCTGCGCGAGGACGACGGTGCTGCGCAGCGGGAAGTAGGACAGGTGCTCGTTGGTGTCGAACGTGAGGCGCGACACCTTGGCGTTCATCGTGAAGTCCTCACGCGCCCAGGGCTGGATGTCGGTGATGCGATACAGCTCCACGTACTTGGACTTCCAGAGCGCCACCCAGCTGCCGAGCACCAGCGTGGGGTACTCGCGGTCCAGGTCGACGATGCCCTGGATGGCCGTCTGGTTCTCGAAGTGGGGCCACTGGGTGAAGCGATTGTCGCCGGGCCTGTAGTCCGGGTTGTAGAGCTTCTTGATGTCCTCCGGCATCGCCTTGAAGGACGGCGCGTTGTAGCCGAAGAGGTTGCCGCGCAGCCGCAGCACGTAGGCGCGCGGATGGTCCGCCGGGTCCGTGCGAGGTGTCTCGCTGCCCAGCCCCGGCTCCCATTGCACCAATGTGTGGTTGAGCGCGGGCTCCGCCGGGTTCGTCACCCGGGTGACGCGCGTCACCCAGCGCAAATCCCACTGCTCGCTGCCGGGAACTGTCTCGCGCTCCTCTCCCACGAGCAGCAGGGCGTCTCCGGGCTGGATGCCGGGTTGGATGCCCTGGAGGTAGAGCGTGTCCTCGCCGCGCAGCAGCTCCTGGGGCTTCGTCCTGGGCACCTTGAGGACGTTCCACTCCGCGCGGGCCTCCATCGACTCCGTCGTCTCGAAGGTCTGCGGCCTCGCGTCCTGGCCGGGGATGCTGAGCACCTGCACGCCCACGGGCACCGTCACGCGCGAGGGGGCGCCGGGCGCCGACTCCACGGTGAACACCAGGTACGTGCTGGCGGCGACGCCGGGCTTGAGCTCGTAGCCAAGCTGTCGCGCCAGCTCCAGCACCGAGCGCCGCTCCGTGGCGGTGCGCAGGAAGCCCTCGTTGGCGATGCGCTCCTGGTAGAAGGTCAGCACGTCCGCGGCCGTGGCCCACGCATCCAGCATCGCGATGGACAGGTCCTCCGGACTGCGCGTGGACAGCGAGGCCAGGGGACGGGTGTCCTTGAAGTCTCCGTCCGGCAGGAACTCGCTCGGCAGGCGCGCCAGCATGCGCTGGAAGAAGCTGGAGTGCGTGCCGATGCGATACGCGAGCGCGGGTTGTCCCGGCCGGTTGTAGAGCGGCGTGGGCTCCGGCGGGCCCCGGTCCTCACACGCGTCGCAGTCCCCCGAGCCCTTGGCTGACGTGCTCACAGGCCCCCCTGCATGAAGAAGTCGAGCTTCCCGTTCTCGGGCTGGCTCGGGTCATTGTCGAGCCGGGCAATCTCCAGCCGCTCCATGGCGATGAGCCCGTCCTTCCACTCGTCGCGCGGCACCTGGCCGAAGCGGCGGAAGCGCTGCGGCTTGCCCGGCGCGTCCTCGGTCTCCACCCAGGCCACGCCAGGGACCTTCATGGCCGTGGCGACCAGCTGGCTCAGGTACACGGGCTCACCGAAGGAGAAGTTGTCCGGGTGGAAGAAGCCGCGTCGGCCTCCTGGCAACTCCGCCGTGCTGAAGACCTCCAGCAGCGCGGCCTTCACGTTGGCGGCCAGGTAGCCCGGCGACACGCAGACCGTCATGGCGATGTCCAACGGGACGAAGAGGGGCGCGTCGACGCGCAGGTCGTAGCCCGCGAGGCGGAAGCGCTCCAGGAACGCGGTGAGCCGCTCGGAGAAGTCCGCGTCGACGGGGAAGCCGCCGCGCCGGTCCACGGTGACGAACATGGTGTGCCAGCTCCCCGTCCACCGCAGGCTGCCCACCGCGCGCTGCACCTCGGGGTGGCGCTGGGCCACCTCCGCGTAGTCGTCCTCCGTCACCGCGCGCTGCTGGACGCGGAAGGACTCCGGCGCGTTGACGCGCACGCGCTCCACGGACTCCGGCTCCACGCCGCCCCGCGCGGGCAGCGGGTTGCGCACGCGCAGGATGGCGTCGCGCCAGTCGCCGCCCACCGGCGAATACACGTGGGTGATGGACTCCGCGCCCACGTTGCCGGAGGTGCCGTTGCCGATGCGGTAGGTGGCCGACAGCGCCACGTCGGGGCCGGGCCGCTCGCCGAGCACGTTGTCGCCGAAGCGCAGACGCGCCCGTCCATCGTCCTCGACCTCGGCGACGAACTCACGGCTGAACCGGCCGCTGTTGAGCAGCGTGCGGCGAGGCGTCCACACCCGTCCGCTCTCCGCCTCGCGCAGCCAGATGGCGGGCAGCGCCTCTTCAGCGGGCGTGCGCAGCGCCGCCGCAGCGGAGGCCGTGGGGTCCACCGCGCGCCGTCCGTCCACCCGAGACACCTGGGTGAGCGGCCCGCGCGCCAGCCGGGGGCGATAGCGGCCCTCGGCGGACACCACGGGCAGCTCCTCCGTCAGCGTGCGCCCGTGGTCCACCAGCACCACGTTGCCGCGCGCCACGCTCACCGGCGCGGGCTGTCCCAGCGGGTCCTCCGTCTCGCCGGTGGAGTCCAGCGGCACCACCACGCTCCACAGGCACAGCTCGAAGGGCAGCGCGTCCTCGGTGCTCCACTCCACCTCCACCACGTCCAGGTCCATCAGCGCGTCGCGGGTGAACTCCACCTGCGTCAGCCGCACGGCGTGACGGCGCGACGGCTCCGCGTCCACCACCCGCCCCGTCTCGGGGCTGCGCACCTCTTCCAGCAGGAGCACCAACCCGGGCGCGAAGTTGCTCGGCGTCATCACCCGCTGCGCCGGGTCGAAGTCAGCGGGCGGATTCAGGAGCGTGGCGGCCGTGGCTCCCTGGGGCAGGCAGCACCGGTCCTCGCCCCAGGTGTGGAAGACGATGCGGCCATGGCCGACATGGAGGGTGGCGGGGTGGAGCGACTCGAACACCTCCGCGCCCGCCGTCACGGCCGCCTGGAGTTGCCGTGCATCCAGCACGCGCGGCGCGTCGACGGAGGTGACGAACCGCGTGCCCGGTGTCACCTCGGTGGGGCCGGGCAGGGGCCAGCCCTCCGCGTTGGCTGCCACCTGCACCGTCACCCACGCGCGCGCGTTGCCGCCGTCGTGCATGGGGTAGTCCAAGAGCTTCGCGTGGCGGCGCACGGAGCTGCGCTTGCGCGCGGTGCCCAGGTACGCCTCCGTGGCCACCGCGTCCTGGTAGTAGCTGAGATAGTCGGCCGAGTAGGCCATCAGCTCCACCAGCGTCACGCCCAGGTCCGCCGGGTTGCGCTCCTTCCACTGCGGCGTCACCTCCGACAGCCTGTCCAACAGCAGGCGCCGGAAGCTGGCGTAGTCCCGCGTGAGGTAGTCGATGGGCGGGTCGTCACCCGTGGGTGCGTCGGGGTGCTTCGGCGGGGCGCAGTCGAACTCGCTGGGACACTCCACCTTGAAGGTGAAGTCCACGCGGGACAAGGGTCCGTCGAAGCCCTCGGGCGGCACCGTGTCCAGGAAGCCCCGGAGGAGCGCGAGCGTGTATGTGGAGAAGTCGCCCGAGGACGTGGTGCGCACCACCAGCGTCTGCTCCGTCTCGTGCGTGCCCTCGTCGTCGTCCAGTTGCTTGCGCCGCGCGTACTCGGCCCGCTCGGCGGAGGTGGTGAGCGGGTCCGGCGGCGGGGTGTCCATGCGGAAGGCCAGGGCCACGCCGATGTCCTTGAGCCGCACGCCTCCGGTGATGGCGACGTTGTCCGCGTTGAACGTCCCGGGCAGCGGCTTGTAGCAGCGCACCCACAGCGTCCGCTGACGCTCCAGGCCGAGCGCCTCCGCCTCCTCGTCGAGCACCTCCAGGAAGTCGATGCCGTTGAAGGTGGGGTGGGCCTCCACCAGCCGGCGCCGCTGCTCGCTCTTGCAGACGTAGCGCGCGCCCATGTCAGAGGTCCCTCGTGAACTGGGCCGTCTGGCGCTGCTGCGTGCGGCGCACCACGTAGCGCACCGTCACCTGGAGGGTGGCCTCCACGCTGAGCGTCTCCACGGCCTCCACCTGGATGAGGTCCCCCAGCCACTGCTGGAGCGCGCCCTGCACCAGGAACTGGGTGGCGGTGGCCAGCTCGGAGCTGTTGGGCGCGAAGACGAGCTGCCCCAGGCCCGTGCCGAACGTGGGCCGGTTGACGCGCTCGCCCGGCGAGGTGAAGAGCACCTGCTCAATCAGGTGCCGCACGTGCGTGTCCAGGTCCGCGTCCGCCGTGCGGCCCCGTCCATCCAGTCGGTAGGGAAAGGCGATGTGCATGGCTCAGGTTCCCTTCACCCGGACCTGCGTCATCACCACCTGGGGAGGACCCAGGGGCGCGGCGCCAATGGACATGCCCACGCTGTTCTGAAGGATGACGAACTGGCCTCCCGCGCGCACGCGCACCGCGGGCACCAGCCACTTCACCTGCACGCACGGCCCGCCGCTCTGGGGCGGGAAGGCGCAGCCGGTCACCATGTACTGGTCGGCCATGGTGGCCACGGGCTGTCCGCCCACCTTGACGCGGGGGTTGCCGGGCGTGATTTGCACCTGCCCGCCATGCGGACACATCACCGTGGCTCCGACGTGGAGGAAGAAGGCTCCCATGGCTAGATGACCTCCAGCGCGCCGTTGTTGACGTTGACGCCCGTGGGACCGAGCTTGATGTTGGCGGCGCCGAACGACAGCTCGATGCCGGTGGCGCTGAGCACCACCTTGGCCGTCCCCCCGTGGTCGATTTCGATGCCGGTCGCCGTGAAGGTGGCCTTGAGCGGCATGGGCACGGCCGGAGGGCTCACCTCGATGGTGAGTCCGCCCGCGCCGGGCAGGTCATCGAGCTTCAGGGTGATGCAGTCCGTCTTCCACACCTTGGTGGTGGGGAGGCCGGGCGTGGCGGGGGCTTCGCCCTCACCCCAAAAGCAGCCGGCGACGATGGGGTAGTTGAGGTCTCCGCGCTCGAACTCCACCCACACCTTGGCGCCCATCGGTGGCACCGCGAAGAAGCCCTTGCCGTTGCCGCCATAGGGCATGCACGGCATGGCCCAGCCGAGCTGACTGTCGCCCAGCACGGTGGGCACCTTCACCTGCACGCGGCCCATCATCAGCGGGTCGATGTTGTTGACGACTTCGCCGCGGTACTTCCCGAAGTACGTGCTCATGGCGGCACCACTGGGGTGAGCGACCCGGTCCCCTCACGCGTGAGCGTGAAGCGCTGCTTGTATTCACCGGAGCGGATGGAGTGCGTGACGTTGCGCACGTAGAAGAAGCCGTCGTGTTCGAAGCCCGCGCCGCGCACGCCCACCAGGCCTCGCGGGCGCAGCATGTCTCCGTAGCGGGTGGCATCCAGCTCGCCGGAGCCGGTGAGCACCTGGTCCGTGGACGCATCCGTCTGGCCCTGCGCCTTCGCGAAGGCCGCGATGTAGCCCGCGCCGTCCGGCACGTCCTCCAGGAGCGAGGTGCGCACCTTGGACTGCGCCAGCAGCGCGGGCATGCTGGCCAGGGGCGGCACGCGCAGGCTGGCGAAGGTCTTCACCGGGAGCGCGCGGCCGAAGGCCATGGCCTGTCCGCTCACCGTCGTCGGGGCCAGCGCGTTGTACTGGAAGTCGATGGTGTCGACGTTCGTCTGCGCGCCCAGGTTCACCGACAGCGCCCGCTGTGGAATGCCCAGCCGGTTGGGCGGGCCCCAGTAGGCGGTGTTCGTCAGCGGCGCGGGGCCGGGCGTCACCTGGAAGACGTAGCCGTAGCGGCGCGCCATCTCCTGGAGGTAGGCGTAGTCGGTGCCTCGGAAGACGGGCGTGCGGTAGATGGGCAGCGGCACGTCCAGCGAGGGCGGCGGGATGATGACGGGAATCAGGCCGTACTGCGCGTAGCTCAGGACCAGCTGCGCGATGATGATGGGCTCCACCTGGGCGGGGTGCTCGTGGACCTTCTGCTCCAGGTCCATGGCGGTGCTGATGTCCTCGCCAGTGATTGTGAGCGTGGACGCGCCCGGGTGCTGCGACGGACTGAGGGTGCGGTGGGTGATGAGCCCGTCGAAGAGCACCTGTGGAATCACGTTGAAGGTGACGAGCAGCACCACGCGATTCATGGGCTTGAGCAGCGGGTGGCCCACCAGCCCGTAGTCCAGGAGGTGCAGGGGGCTGGAGCGGCCCACGCCGAACGTGAGCTGGAAGCCCGAGCGGCCCTCGTCGTTGTGGGTGACCTCCACGTTCTGGAGGGCCTCCATGAACGACGCGGGCGCGGGCACCGCCACGGTGGGGCCCAGCATCAGGGTGAGGTGGATTCCCAGCAGGCTCATCGCGCGCTCAGAACTCCGGCATGGCGATGCGCACCACGGAGCCGGTCTCGCGCATCAATTCGAAGGGGTTGAGCGTGTCGTTGGCATCGCAGACGCGCCAGAAGTGCTCCGGGTCTCCCAGGGTGCGGTGGGTGAGCAAATCCAACCGGTCCCCCTCGGTGACGGTGACCTCGGCCAGGACTTTCAAAGCATTGCCCGCGGGGATGAAGCGGCGGCGCTTGTAGGCCGCCACGCGCCCGTCGGGGAGCGTGAGGGTGGCGGTTTCCAGGGAGGCGTAGCGACTGGTGGGGTCGAGCATGAATGCTCCCGTGAGGCGTGGCGCTCAGCGTGGCAGCGAGGCATTGGCGACGCCGGAGATGCTGCCGACGACGGCCATGGCCTCCTTGACGACCTGGTGCGTGAGGAAGAGGGCGTAGCCGGGGTGCAGCAGGGGCAAATCGTTGTAGGAGAGGACGCGCAGCCCCAGAGACACCTTGGCGCGGATGGGATTGAGGTTCGGGTCGAACGCTTCCTCTGTGATGGTGAACTCGGTGAGCTTCACGGGCAGCACCCGCTTGGGGCCCCAGATGAAGAGCGTCAGCGGCGCGGTGGCGGGAACCACCTCCAGCGTGCCCACCTGCATCAGCACCGCGTTGAGGATGACCTGCGCCGTCTTGGGATAGACGAGCATCTCCAGCGCGGAGAGCTGCGGGTAGATGCCCAGGCTGCCGGCGATGGCGTCGCCGTTGGCGAGCTGGTCCGTGGCGTCAATCTCCACCTCCACCCGGATGTTCTCCACCGGGGGGCCCGCGAGCCGCAGCGCCTCCGTGCGGTCACTGCCGCCGTCGCCCGACATCTGGGGCGTCAGCGTGCGCGTCATCGTGTCCGGGTTGTATTGGAACACCACCAGGCTCGCGACGGGGTTGAATGGGTCCACCGCGACGATGGCGCCACGTTGCGTGCGAGGTGTGCGGGGGAACGAACTCATGGCGTCACTTCCCCCGTCCCAGGCCGGAGTACACGGCCCGCGCCACCTGCGCGCCCAGCGACTGGGGTGCGGCGTGCGGCGTCACGCGCACGGCGCCCGCGTCCAGACGAGCCACCTCGCCGCCGGAGAAGCCCTGGGGCAGTCCTTGCGTGGCGAGCAGCCGCGAGAGCTCCTGGCGCACCGCCTCGCCCACCTGCTCGCGGTGAGCAGGGGAGACGCCGTGGAGCACCAGCTCGTCGATGTGCAGGGAGATGCGTCGTGGCGTCATGTCCACCCCGAGACCTCGGCTTCCGCCAAGGGCTTGTCGAGCTTGCTGAACTCCGAGCGCACCGCGCGCTGGAGGTGGGCCATCCGCACCGGCTCATTGGCGTCGGCGGCCAGGAAGGCGGCGTTGAGGGCGATGGTGCGGATGTTTCCGCCGGTGACGCTGAGCCGGGCCAGTCGCGCCACGTCCAGGCCCTGGGTGGGCGTGGCGGCGGGGAACATGCGCCGCCAGATTTCCGCGCGCTGGGTGGCGTCCGGGAAGGGGAACTGCAACACGAAGCGCAGCCGGCGCAGGAAGGCCGTGTCCAGCGCGTCCTTCATGTTCGTGGTGAGGATGGCCAGGCCGCTGTACGCCTCCATCTGCTGGAGCAGGTAGCTCACCTCGATGTTGGCGTAGCGGTCATGGCTGTCGCGCACCTCGGTGCGCTTGCCGAAGAGGGCATCCGCCTCGTCGAACAGGAGGATGGCGCCTCCCTCCTGCGCGGCGTCGAACACGCGGCGCAGGTTCTTCTCCGTCTCGCCGATGTACTTGCTGACCACCTGGCTCAGGTCGATGCGGTAGACGTCCAGCCCCAGCTCGAGCGCGAGCACCTCCGCCGCCATGGTCTTCCCGGTGCCGCTGGCGCCGGAGAACAGCGCGCTGATGCCCAGGCCGCGCGTGCCCCGCGAGGCGAAGCCCCACGTCTCGTACACCCGCGTGCGCTGCCGGACGCTCGCGCAAATCTCACGGAGGATGGCCTTCTTGTCCGCCGGCATCACCAGGTCGTCCCAGCCCGCCGCGGGCTCCAGCCGCTGCGCCAGCTCCTCCAGGCGGGGACGCGACTGCACGCGGCAGGCGTTCCACAGCGCGGCGCCCAGCGAGGCCTCTTCCTGGAAGGGACCGCGCTCCCGTACCTCCAGGCTGGCGGCGCGGATGGAGCGCAGGGGCAGGTCGAACTGCGTGGTGACGCGCTCCAGCGCGCCCGAAATGGGGACGGCCTCGGCGCCGAGCGACTGGGCCCAGAGCACCTGCTGCTCCACGCGCGTGGGCCGCTTCACGTCAACGTGGAGAGACGCCCGGTGGCGCATGCGAAGGGGCTCGCGGGCGGTGATGAGCACCATGCCCTGGAGCCGCTCGGCGAAGGACACGGCCAGCCGGGCCGCCTCCGCGCTGGTGCCCTCGTCGCACTCCAGCAGCAGGCCGCTTCCCAGGAGCAGCGCCTCGCGCTCCCACAGCCGGGCGAGCGCGGCCCGCTCCTCGACTCCGGAGGGAAGCTGCCCCGCGCGCATGACATGGAGTTGGAGGCCGAGGGCCGCGCACGCGGCGCTGGCGACGGCCTGGGCCCCATCCGGCTCCACGCCACAGAGCTGCACGACGGGGGAGGGCGCGAGGCCCGTGGGCTCGCGTTCCCACAGCCTGCGCAGCCGCTCCGCCAGCTCCTGATGCGAGGGCGGCAGGGCCCCGGGCACGGACACCGGCGTGAGGAACTCTTGCAGCCTCCGGTCCAGGTACGAGAGGCCCGCGAGGTAATGGAGGATGCGCTCGTCGATGCGCAGCGGGCTGGTGGTGAGCTGCTCACCTGGCGTCAGCGTCACCAGCTCCCAGCGGCGCAGGGGGGCCACCGGCGTCAGCGCGCTCCAGTGTGCCTCCGGCAGCATGGCCAGCGTCAGTCCGAAGGTCGGCCACGCCCTGCGAGGGTCCCCATTCACCGCCGCGAACAGGGGCCCGAAGCCCGTGCCCAGGTCCAGGCTGGCGCAGCACAGCAGGACGTCGCGCTCGAAGGCCGACAGTCGGAAGGCGTCGCACAGGCTCTCCAGCGCGGAGGGCGCGGGCATCGCCGCCTCGGCCTCGGAGAGCGCCGCGAGGGCCGCGTCGATGTTCGCTCCCTCCGTGGGGGGCTCCAGCTCCTGGGCGAGCGCATGGCGGACCAGGCGCGCGCGCACCACCGAGAGCGCCGCGGTGAGCTGGCGCTGGTTCGCGGCCTGCCAGGCCTGGGGGAGCGGGGTGCTCATGTGACGGTCACCCGCTGGGACGTGTCGAACACGGGAGGCGTCTGGGTCCGGTCGATGAGCAGTGAGTCCACGCCCTCGATGCGCAGGCGGACGAAGTATTCACCGGCGGAGACGTCCCGCGTGGTGAAGCTGATGCTGTCCACCGGCACGGCGCGCTCGGGGGCGGGGATGTCCTTGCCGCCGAGCAGCAGGGAGACGCGCTGCTCCGGCCGGGCCCGAGGCTGGAAGGTGACGGTGAGCGTCACCTCGTCGCCGGGGCCGCGAGGCGCGGGGTTGGGCGCAAGCAGGGTGATGCGGGGCGCGAGCGTGAGGGGCAGCGCGGAGGTGGTGTGCTCCACGGCGTTCGCATCGGTGATGACGACGGACACCGAATAGGTGCCCGAGGGCCAGCCGGCCGCGTCGTTGGGGATGGCCACGGTCAGCCGCGATGCGGTGACATCCGTGGCGGGCCGAATCACTGGCGCGTTCCAGAGGGGATGCGTGAAGCGCACCCCCACGGTGCCTCCGGACAGGTACTGCCCGGTGAGGACCAGCACGTCTCCCAGCCGCGCGCTGGCCTGCAGCTGTGGCGGCGTGACGGCTTCGAGGAGCGGGAAGGGCGGGAGCGTGTCGGGCAGGACGGTCAGCACCGGCCGCAGCACGGGCAGGGGCGCGCGATGCGGACGGGTGCTCTCGATGAGCACCACCGACACCTGGTAGACGACCGAGACGCGGTACTGCGTCTGGAACATGGTCCAGAGCTTGGAGAGTTCCTCCAGCGAGAGCGGCTCCATGGTGATGCGCACGCGCTCGACCTGCCGGTACAAGTCATTGCCGGGTACCGCGACGCGCAGCTCCTCGGACCCGAGCAGCGGATGGTCGTGGAGGACGCTCATCGCCTTGCCGAGCAGCTTGTGGCTCTCCACGTCTTCGTCGGACGGCGCGTAGGGCGTGAGCAGGTAGGTCAGCCGCAGGGCCAGGGGCGGGAGGCCGGACTCGCCGAACTTCACCTTCGGCGGGAAGTCCATGTTGCGCAGGGCGGCGTCGGGGCTCACCTGGAAGAGGAAGACGTTGAGCTGGTGGTGCGTGGCGTCGCGGGCCCGCGCCTTGTCCGGAGGCAGCGTCGTCACCGTCACGTCCGGCGTCTCCACCTGGAGGTGGCTGAAGAGCAGGGTGCGCAGCGTGGCCGTCACCGTCGCGATGGAGAGGGCGTTGCTCATCGTCCCCCTCCGTTGCGGCGCGCGAGGTACTCCTCGAGAGACGGAGACGGTGCGGCCCGCGAGGGCGCGCTCCTGGCGGGCGCGGAGGGCGACACCGCGCGGACCTCGATGCGGCCGATGGTGACCTGGATGACCGGTGCCGCCGGGCCCTGCGACACGTGGACCGGAGCCGTGTCCCCGTTGGACTCCCGCCGCGCTGTCTCCGGGGAGGACCGCGCCGCCTGAGCGGGTGCCGCAGCCTCCAGCGCCACGGCCAGCGTCCGGGCTTGCCCCACGGCTGACGGGACGGAGCGCTCGTCGAACAAGCCCTGCTCCGAAGAGGTGGGAGCACGTGCTCGCGCCAGCTCCGCGGAAGAGTCGGTGCGTGAACTCCCGGGCAGGACTCCGACACCCTGCCGAACCAAAGAGGACCCGGGGAGTGCGTTCTCCGGCTGTGAGCCGACACCCTGTCGTTCCGCCGGGGACTCGGTGAGTGGGCTCACGGGCCGGGCAACGGCGCTCCCTCGCGTGGACACGTGGGCCTCCCCATTCAGCGAGGGCTCCATTCGCACGGCGGGAAATACGCCAGCGCTCCTCGGAGGCGCCTGGGGGCCGCGTGGCGATGGAGCCGCCGGGCCTCGCTTCTCGGAGAGGTCCGTACGAGCCGGCCCATCCGCCGCGAGCCCGAGGGCCGGTGACGCCGACGCGCCGCCTTGCTGGATGACATGACCTTCGGAAGTCGCGAGTGATTCCGACGGAACCGGGGCCACGACCATCGTCCGCTCCACGTCTGTGTCGAGCCCGCCGCGCCGAGTCCTGGTACCCGCGCTCTCGGAGCGGGGCGGCCCCACGACGTCGCTGTCCTGGGCCTCCTCGACTCCGGACTCCGGCGCACCCTGCGTCACGTCGAGCCGCCGGCCCGTTGCCCCGCGCGCCCCGTCACGCGTGAGGCTCCCTGACTCCGTGGTGCCGCGTGCCTCACCGGACCCCGAGTCGCCCATGCTCCGCGCCCCCATGAGCGCCTGTCCCACCGCGCTCCAAGGTTCGCGTCGGGATTGGACTGGACCAATGGGGGCGCGGGGCAGGGCGCCGGGGTGCTCGTGCCGCGTGTCGATGACCTGCGCCTCGTCGCGCTCCACGACCCGCGCCTCGGGAGCGAAGTACGAGCTGACGCGCGGCCGGACACCCTCGGTGGGGCGGTGCTGACGTGCCGCCAGGTGGCTCAAGTAGTCGCTCATGTCCCCGCCAGCTCCAGGTAGCGCTGCCGCTTCCAGGGGCTCATCCCGAGGATGTGCTCCTCGGACCAGCCGTACAGCCTCGCCAGCGTGTGCACGTCGCGCAGGGTGCGCTGGGCCCACGCCTCCACTTCCCGCCAGAAGAACTCGGCGATGTCGAACGCCGCCGCCCACTGGTGCCCGCAGGCGGGACACGTGGTGGCCAGCTCCACCCGGGCCTGTGGGTCCGCGGCCTCCATCGCGTCGGCGATGGCGCCAATGACGTCCTCCGGCAACTCCCCCACGTCCACGTGTGCCCCCTCCCGACGTGCCTCCACCACACACCGCGCCAGCATCCCCTCGCGCCCCGCTCCCCCGCGCCCCGCCACCAGCGCCGCCAGGTCCCGGCTGTCCGGCAGTCGGAACCGCACCGCGTGGCCTCCACGCTCCACCTCCAGCACCTCCGGCGCGGAGGCGCCATGCGGCACCCGGATGTCATTCACCTCGAAGGCCAGCTCCACCTGCTCACCGCACGGCGGACACGGCACCAGCCCCACGAGCGCCGAGCCGAACGTGCCTTCCCTCGCGGCCAGGAGCAGCGCGTCGCGCGCGCCCACCGGCAGCCGCGCCAGCTCTCCCGGACTCCGCTCCGGCCACGCCGCGCACAACAGCGCGAGCGCGCGTCCGGGAGCGGAGTGCGGGTAGCCCGCCTCCCATGCGCCCAGCAGCTCCGAAGCCGTCAGCGCGCGCATGGAGCCTCACCTCGTCAGGGGTTGGGCTCGTTGAAGCTGGGCTCGGTGGGCTCGGTGATGTCGTAGTCGCGCTCCCAGCCCTCGTTCTCCAGCTTGAGCGTCTGGATGGCCACCGCGTTGGCGTTGGCATCCAGGTCCGGCATCGCCTGGTACTCGGACACCCAGCAGCGGAAGAGCTTGTAGGAGATGGCCAGCTGTCCCGCCTCGTTGTAGACCTCCAGGATGATGTCCTTGCGGAAGTCCTTGAGGGACACCTCGGCGCCCAGGCCGGAGCCGTAGTTCCAGACCTTGTTGGCCCACCGCTCGAACTCGGTGTCGTGGGTGACGCCGCGCTCCAGGGTGAGGGCCTCGTACTCGCTGCGGCCCGGGGACTTGCGGCTGCTGCTGGGGTCGCCTCCCTCGCGGTGCTTGACGACCTCCGTGGTGCGCTTGAGCGCGCCCACCTTGCTGACTCCCGCGACGTAGCGGCCATCCCACTTCACGCGGAACTTGAAGTTCTTGTACGGGTCGAAACGCTGAGCGTTGACGCTGAACTGAGCCATGGAATGGGTCTCCCTTACGCCGCGACCTGGCCGGCCATCTGCTGGAGCTTGAGGACGACGAACTCGGCCGGCTTGAGCGGCGCGAAGCCCACGACGATGTTGACCACGCCCAGGTTGATGTCGTTCTGCGTGGTGGTCTCCTTGTCGCACTTGACGAAGTACGCATCACGCGGCGACTGGCCCTGGAATGCCCCCTGCCGGAAGAGGTTCTGCATGAAGGCGCCCACGTTGAGGCGGATCTGGGACCAGAGCGGCTCGTCGTTGGGCTCGAAGACGACCCATTGGATGCCCCGGTAGAGGCTCTCCTCGACGTAGAGCGCCAGCCGCCGCACGGGCAGGTACTTCCACTCGTCGGCCAGCAAGTCGTTGCCTCGCGTGGTGCGCGCGCCCCACACCACGCGGCCCGCGGCCGGCATCGAGCGCAGGCAGTTGACGCCCAGCGGGTTGAGCTGGCCGTTCTCCTGGTCCGTCAGCGGCACGCTCAGCTTCGGCACGCCCGTCAGGAGCGAGTCCAGGCCCGCGGGCGCCTTCCACACGCCCCGCTGGGTGTCCGTGCGGGCAATCACTCCGGCCACCGCGCCGCAGGGAGCGAAGGTCTCCAACTGGTTCTCGCGCAGCGGGTTGGCCTGGATGAGGCGCGGGAAGTACAGGGCCGCGTTCTTGCTGCGCAGGCTGCTGCTGTTGAAGCCCGTGACAGCGTCCGCCACGCTGTCCCAGCTCACGGGCGGGTCCGCGATGAACACGGCGCGCCGCTCCTCGCAGTAGGCCGCCGCGTCCGTCGCCAGGTCCGCCTCGATGTCTCCATCCAGCGCGTGCGGTGGGATGCACAGCAGGTTGAACACATCCACCTTCTCCAGCGCGTACAGCCCCTTCTTGTCGGCGCGCAGCCCCGCGCCGGTCGTGAACTGGGTGCGCGTCAGCGCGTTGCCATCGCCTCCCAGGTCGGGCGACACCGGGACGCGCGTGGCCGCCTCCGGACGGACGGCGGGAGAGGGCAGGGTGCCCACCCGGACCAGGGCGGAGCCCTGCTCCAGCACGGTGGGGAAGTAGCGCGGGCTGGCGGGGTCGATGGAGAGGTTGATGAACTTCTCCGTCGCGCGTGTCCCCGTGTCGGTGACGGTCAGGTTGAAGAGCAGGTCGTCGACGGACGCGTTGCCGGTCTTCTTCGTGTTGTGGTCCACCACCACGCTGAGCTTGCCGCCCCAGGCTCCGGGGCTCGCCGCCACCAGCGTCGTGTTGCCGGAGTTGGTGAGGTCCATCTCCGCCGCCGTCCCGCCGTTGTCCAGCCGGACGATGACCGCCTGGCCTCCTCCATTGAGGAAGAAGTCGCGCACGGCGAAGCTCATCGAGCTGTCTTCCCACAGGCTCCCGAAGGAGCGCTCGAAGTCGCCGTACCCGTTGCAGATGACCGGCTCGTTCACCGGCCCGCGCTGTGCGCGTCCCACGAAGGCGGTCACCGATGTGGGCACCCCGCTGATGGTGCGGACCCCACTGGGTACTTCCTCGATATAGACGCCCGGATAACTGAGAGCTGCCGGCATGGACGACTCCTCCCTCTGCGGGTTCGTCAACTCCGCCCCTCATGTCGCGAGGCGAGAGCCCTTCCAGCGCACGGCGCGCTCCCGCATCCACGGGGGCACCCGCACGGCTGTGTCACATCCATCTGTATGGGGAGGGCGGCAATTGATGCCGTGGCGGCAAATGCAGGCGCGTGAAACCGGTCGACCCCCCTCGCTACCGGAAGCGTGTTGCTGGCTTCCTCAACGTCGTCTTGAGACTGTGCCAGAAACTCAACTCAAAGTCATTCATTCCGGAGTAGTGGATCATACGTAGACGGGGCTCCCCAATCCAATACATGGGTGTGAGCTGTCGCACATGGCTTGGCCAGCGTGTGCTGGATGACAGATTCCTGTGTGGCCGCGCGAGGATGGCTCATGTGTGTTCATGAGCCGGCATACCCCGGAGGGAGGCCTGAAAAGGTCGTTCGGGTTCACCGCGTGAGGCCCGAGTCTTCCGGTGCCGGGCCCCGCTGCGGGCTCTGGACAGGAGAAAGACGATGAGCTCGGACGAGAACGACACGCCCTCCCGCCGCCAGGTGGTGGGAGGTCTGGCCACGGGGATTGCCGCCGTGTTCTCCACGACGGCTTCGGCCCAGCAGGACGGGGGAGTGCCGGCGCGCCCGGAGGTCCCCTTGCAGAACCCCGTCACCCTGTATCCCAAGCCGCCGTTCCCCTCGCAGACCCAGCCGTGGCCGGGGCTCGCCAGCAAGATGCAGCCCAGGCCGGACCACGGCGAGACGAGCTACAAGGGCTCGGGGCGCCTCCAGGGCCGCAAGGCGCTCATCACCGGTGGGGACTCCGGCATCGGCAGGGCGGCGGCCATCGCCTATGCGCGAGAGGGCGCGGACGTGGCCATCAACTACCTGCCCGCGGAGGAGCCGGATGCGCGGGAGGTGGTGGCGCTCATCAAGGAGGCGGGGCGCAAGGCGGTGGCGCTGCCCGGAGACATCCGGAACGAGGCCTTCTGTCGCAAGCTCGTCGCGGACGCGGTGAAGGGGCTCGGCGGCTTGGACATCCTCGTCAACAACGCGGCGAAGCAGCAGACCCAGGACTCCATCCTGGATGTGACGACGGAGCAGTTCGACACCACGGTGAAGACGAACCTGTATGCGATGTTCTGGATTACGAAGGCCGCCATGCCGCACCTCAAGCCGGGCTCGGCCATCATCAACACGACGTCGGTGAATGCGTATGACCCGTCGGAGAACCTGCTCGACTACGCGATGACCAAGGGCGGCATCATGATTTTCACCAAGGCCCTGGCCAAGCAGGTGGCGAAGCAGGGCATCCGGGTGAATGGCGTCGCGCCGGGGCCCTTCTGGACGCCGCTCCAGGTGAGCGGAGGGCAGACGCAGGAGAACCTGGTCAAGTTCGGACAGGACACGCCCATGGGGCGTCCCGGCCAGCCGGCGGAGCTGGCGGGTGTCTATGTCGAGCTGGCGAGCGCGGGGGCCAGCTACACCACCGGCCAGATATATGGCGCGTCCGGCGGTCGTGGAAACCCCTGAGGGCAGGGCGGCGTCAGGGCGTCTGTCTGGATTGTGTTAGCCTTGGCGTCGCCGTTCCCATCGAAAGGCTTGTCATGCGCAAGGGATTCCAGAAGTGGGTTTTTGTCGTGGGCGTCGTTGTCGGAGGTGCGTTGGGCGTGCTCCAGCCGGCGCAGGCGGAGGCGGGCTTGGAGTCGTGTCAGAACATCTGCACCAATGAGGACTGCTCTTGTTTCTTTGAGTGCCGTCCGCTTGGAGGTCAGTGCGTCTGCGCCGACACCATGGTCTGCATCTGAGTCCTGGCACCAGGGCCATGCGCCCCGCGTGCGGAGTGGACAAGCTCCGAAGCCCGCCTGACGCGGCGGTGCGAATCCCACCGCACGCGCTGTCCCTCCAAGCAGGCGAGCAAGGTAGGTCTTGGGGCCACTTTGCACCGGGCACCACGGGACACACCCTCCCTCCCAGTCTTTCCTGTAGGGGGCTGCATGTCGTGGCGCGGTGGGTGGATGGTGTCGTTGCTGGTGGTGGGGGCGGGCTGCGGGGGAGCACTTCCAGACGAGGGGCTGGTTGGCTCCTCGGTGGAGGTGGAGCAGGGGCTGGACTCGTCGTATTGCCTCCCCACGGAGGCGAGCACCCAGCGAGTGAAGACCATCCTTCCCCCCTCTGAGCTGGGCAGCGCCCTCTTCGCGGCGGGCCCCGGCCCCTTCGAGGACTTCCGGGGGATGCTCCACTTCGCGGTGAACTTCGAGGACGGCCGCCGCGCCCTCTGGAAGAGCGATGGCACCGAGGCGGGCACCACGCAGGTCAAGAGCCTCCCCGACTCGGCGGGGACCTTCTGGCCCATCGTCACGGGCCTCACGGCGACTCCCTCCCGGCTGTTCTTCATGGCGGGGGACCCGGACCATGGGATGGAGCTGTGGGCGAGCGACGGCACGGGGGCGGGCACCGCATTGGTCAAGGACCTGACACCGGGCCCGGCCCACTCCTCGCTGAGCCACCTGACGGCGGTGGACGACGCGCTGGTGTTCTTCAAGGAGACGTACGACGGCACCACGTCCCCGAACACCCGCTACGAGCTGTGGCGGTCGGATGGCACGTCCTCGGGGACGGTGCGCCTGCGCGACTTCGGCACGGAGATGGACGTCAGCTACCTGGACGCGAAGACGGACGACGCGCTGCTGTTCTTCGTGCGCGAGCTGTCCGGCGCGGGCACCAGCCTGTGGAAGACGGACGGCACCACGCAGGGCACCGTCCGGCTCAAGAAGCTCACCTCCGGGGCGCAGGCCTTCATCCGCTCGGTGGAGACCTCGGACGAGCGCACCCTGTTCATCCTGGGCGAGTCCTCCGGACTGCAGGAGCTGTGGAAGACGGATGGCACCGCCGCGGGCACCGTGCGGCTGGCGTCCTTCGGCTCCTCGCGCGTCGTGGAGCTCCTGGGGACGCTGGGCTCCTGGGCCTATGTCACGACCACGTCGGTGACCACCCAGTACATGGTCCTCTACCGAGTCCCGCTCGCGGGCGGCAACCCGACGTCCGTGGTCAGCCTGCCCAATGACTTCGCCTCGCAGGGCGTGGCGTTCCCCTTCATCGACCAGGTGAGCAAGGCGCCGGGTGGCTCCAAGCTCTTCTTCTCCGTCAACATCGGCACCGAAGGGCCGGGGCTGCGTGACACGCAGCTGTGGGTGACGGATGGCACCGCGGCGGGGACCACCCTGCTGCGTCGACCCCTGAGCCTGTCGGACGAGTACGGCTCTCCGCTCGTCGCCGTGTCGGATGACCTGGTCTTCTTCAGCTCGCTGGAGTTGGGCAACGTCGGCGTGGAGCCCTGGGTGAGCAACGGTACGCCGGGCGGGACGCGACGGCTGAAGAACATCGGCGTGGGGGGGACCTCGTCCTACCCCTACGGGTTCCGCAAGGTGGGCTCCCGCGTGTTCTTCGGCGCGTATGACGAGACGCTCGCGGGCCAGCTCTGGTCCACCGCGTTGAGCAACACCTGCGTGTCGCCCGACGCGGGGCTGTAGGCGGAGGCGACGGCACTCCTCGCGCTCACCCGAGGTGCGAGGAGGCCCCGAAAGAGAGCCCCCGCTTCCCGCGTCGGGGCTCAGGGGCCGGAGACGACCTTGAGCGCGGACTTGGGGTCCTCGCGCGTGACGGGCTCGGTGGGGGCCTCCTCCTTGATGGTCAGGGCCAGCTCCAGGCTGCGGGCCACCAGCTTCTTCAGCGCCCAGACCTGGGGAACGTTCTCGATGTAGACGCGGCTGGTTCCCAGGGCGGGAGGCGCCATCTCCACCTCGAAGTCGGCGGTGAGCGCCTTGGCTTCCTCGACAGGCACCCACGTGACGATGCTCTTGCGTCTGCCGTTGCCGAAGAACCGCGCGAACCACTTCGTCGGGCGCTTGAAGGACACATTGAAGTAGTTCGACGTGTCCCGGAACAGGATGTCCTCCGCCGTGTGGCCATTCTTGACGCAGATGTCCCGGATGACGTTGAAGAACGCCAGCTCCTCCTCCGTGGTCTCGACGGCGGCGCGGTTCTTCTCCTCGACGGGCGCGCGGGCGTCGCCCTCGAAGGGCTTGGCGGAGTCCGCCTTCACCACGTTCGGGCCGTCGGGCGAGGTCGGCGGAGTGGCGCTTTCATTCAGCCGCTGGATGCGCTCCTTGAGCTTGTTCAGGAAGTCATCGCCCATCACCCGCAGGAGCGTGGGTTCGATGGCTTCCTTCGCCACCTCGCCCAACCGCTCCATCACCGCCGTCGTCCGCTTCCCCTTGTAGATGTCCTCGGTCAGCCAGCGGATGAAGAGTTCGTGTTCGGCGGGAGCCTTCAGCACGGCGGAGAGCTTGTCGATCATCCCCTGCCGGTAGCGGCTGTTCTCCGCGTCGGTGATGAGCGTCGTCGCGTTGAAGGACTCGCGGCTGAACTTGGAGAGGAACTTCGCGACCTTGACCCAGTCCGCCTTCGTGTCCTCCAGGGAGAACGTGAAGAAGGGCTCCGGGTCCATGACATTGGGGTTCTCCAGGTCACCGAAGAAGAGGTAGTGGCACCCGTCGGTGATGATGCCGAAGTGGAGTTCGGGAAGCTGGGAGAGGTAGCGGGCCAATTGCTGGGCGCGAGACTTGAGGTCAGTGCCCAGGGGCTTGGTTTCGATGACGATGAGGGGTTTGGTTCCCGTCTGGTCGAAGATGGCGAAGTCCATCCGGTCCGGCAGCTTCTTCCCATCCCCCTGGATGAAGTCCGCCGCGTATTCCAGACGAACCTCGCGAGGCGTGCCGGGGTCGTAGCCAAGCAACCGGATGAAAGGCACCACCAGCGCTATCTTGGCGGTCTCCTCGTTCGAGATGAACGACTTGTTGTCCTGATAACGCTTCACCAGGTCCAGCAGTTGATTCGCATCCATGATGTTTCCCCCCAGCTTCTCGAGTCCCGCTTCGGCCGACGGAAGGCTCAAGCCCGGCGACTCTTGGGACTACAGGCGGGATGACAGGGATTGTCCATACCACCCCGGGGTGGTTGTGTTATCGCGACGCGCGCCAGGGCGAGGTCAATCGAGACCTGGACTTGGGTGAGCTCGCCTGGACGCCACCGGAGTCCGGGTCGGATGCGCCTGCGGGTATCAGGTGTTCTCCGTTGTCTTTGGGGCGCGGCTGCTGTTGCCTCCCGTCCATGGACGAAAGCCTTCACCCGGATATCCTCGATGCGCTCGGGCGCCAGCCTCGTGAGTTCGGCGCGGTCCAGCTCCATGTGGAGCCCGTCCGCCGACTCGTGGATGGCACCGAGGCGCGCGCGGTCATCTGGCTCCAGGCGGCCTTCGCACCCTTGCCGCCGTCGATGAGCCTGCGCGTCGTCGACGCCGTGACGCGGCGAGAGGTGCGGCGTGGGGGCCTTCCCTCGCTGGAAGGCGGGAAGGTGCTGCGGTGGGTCTTGCCGTTGACCCTCGAGGCCGACATGAAGGAGCTGCTCTTCCTCCTGGAGGCGCCTGTCCCGGAGGACGCCACGCGGGTGCGCCCTCCCTGGCGCTTGTTCGACACGTTGGAGCAGGTGGAGGTCCAGCCCGCGGCCCGCCCGCTGTCGAGCACGCTCCTCAGGGCGGGTGTGTTTGCCTCCACGGGCGTCGGCCTTCCCGCCCTCGCCGTTGCGCTGGCCCCGTCCATGGGCCTGGGGCCTGGCGAGCCGGGGACGCGGCGTCATGTGGCGCGTGCGATGCCGGAGGGCTTCATCGCCGCTGTCACGTCTGGCGCCTTCACGCAGGACTTCGAGCCCGGCAGCACCCTCATCTGGGAGCCCGGTCAGGACGTGGACACGGCGCGCTGGGCCGAGGCCACGGACGCGACCGAGAACGCCGCGCGCGTGCGTTGCACCTGTGGCGCCGTGGCGCCACGGGACGCGGAGTTCTGTCCTCGGTGTCTCGCCTCGCTCGCGGGCGCGACGCGCGAGTCCTCACCGCCCGTGTTCGAGGCGCTCTCCGCCGGCATGGACCCGCCTTCCACCGAGGAGTCGACGGAGGCCACGACGGCACGCTGCCCCCGGCACCCTCGGGTGGAAGAGGTCCAGAGCTGCCCGCGCTGCGGAGGGTTCTTCTGTGAGGCCTGTCTGCCGGAGACGCTCGTGTCCGAGCGGACGCACTGCGCGGATTGTCTCGCGAGAGAGAGGGAGCCCGCTGTCCTCCGTCGTGCGTTGTTGAGGGACCTGGCCCTCATCCAATGTGGCGTGGCCGCGCTGACCCTGGTGATGGGCGTACTGTCCACAATGGTCTCCTCCGAGGAGAATGCCCTTGATGGGCTGGTGGGCACCGCGTGCCTCGCGTTCCCCTTCCTGGGGCTCGCCGGGCTGCTGGTGCTCACGCGGAGCCCCATCGTCGGCTGGATTGCCTTCGCGCTCGACATCCTCTTCGGCCTCGCCGCCTTCTTCACGGGAGCACGCCTGGTGGGGGGCGTCATCCTTGTCTGTGCCGTCATCGCCTGTTTCCAGCTCTCCAAGCTGCGAACCCTGTCGAGCCCCCCGCCCACCGTGACGGGGCCTCCGCAGCCGTGAAGCGAGGGGTTGACGCATGAGCAGGGCGCTGGTGTCGCGGGGAGTTGATGCCCGCCATCGTTCGTGAACTGATGCCCGGCGCTGGTCATCTCTGGCTGGGAGTTTCTGGAACATGGCGGCGAAGCAGGGGGCGGTGAAGAGCTGGGGGCGTGAGGTTTCCGCGGGGGAGGCATGGACTCGCGTGGAGTCGGCGGCGACGCCCAAGTGGAGGCAGCAACTGTCCTCCTGGTGGAAGGGTGTCACCGACGAGGGGGTCTTGCTCCACGAAGGTGACCTGGAGGCGGACTCGCTGGTCGTCGGTCCAAGGCCGCTCGTCGTCTCCGGAAGCGTCCGGCTGAAGGGGCTGCTCGAGGACGGACACGCGGCCGACCACACGCTCCTCGTCGTGCTGGGAGACCTGGAGGTGGAGAACGTGGCGACGTTCTCCGCCATGTTCATCGCGGGGAACGTCCGGATTCGAGGGCTCCTCTTCGGAGACTCGCTCGGCGACGACGTCTTCTCCGTCGCGGGTGGGTTGAAGGCGCGGGCGCTCGTCGAGGAACACCACCACCTCCATGTGGCGGGAGCGCTCGACGTGGACGTCCTCGTGGGCAGCAAGCTCACCGCTCCGGGAAAGCCTCGCCAGAAACTGGAGCCGCACGAGGCGCTGCTGCGAGGGGCCTACACGGTCGAAGAGGAGGACGAGGACGGCGTCGTCGACTCGACGCTGGACCGGAAGGGGCTCCTCGAGAAGCTGCGCAAGGGCAAGCCCGTGCTGGCGGACACGCGGCTCGGTCCGGTGGAGAAGGCGATTGCCGCCGCGAAGGAGAAGGTGACGAAGGGGGCGAAAGCGCCTCGGCTCGGGCTCTCGCTCAAGAAGCTGAAGGCCATTCCCGAGGAGGTCTTCACCCTCACGGGGCTGGAGGGCCTCACGCTGGACTCCAATCCCATCGAGGTGATTTCACCGCGCATCGGTGAGCTGCGCGCGCTGCGCTCCCTCAGTGTGGAGCGCTTGCCGGTGAGCACACTGCCCGAGGAGCTATGCCGGCTGCCCGAGCTCAAGAAGCTGAGCCTGCGCTACTGCGACAAGCTCAATCGCCTCCCGGAGGCGTTCGGCCAGTTGGAGTCCCTGGAGGAGCTGTATCTGGATGTCACGGGGCTGGACGGCTTCCCAGAGGTGCTGACGCGCCTGCCGAAGCTCAAGAAGCTCTGGTGGTGGCGCTTTTTCAAGACGTCGCCGAAGAAGCTTCAGGTGTTGGTGGACGGCCTGGGCCGGATGCCGAAGCTGACGCACTCCGGTTTCTTCCAGGGCGAAGTGGCGAAGCTGCCCGCGGACCTCACTCCGCTCGCGCGCCTCAAGCAGTTCAAACTGGGGCTGGAGACGATTCCCGCGCCGGAGGTTCGGCGCCTGAAGGCGGCGCTGCCTCCAGGCCGGCTGTTCGTGGGTTACTGAGCCGCCGATGCCACGCGCGGGTGAGAACGGGAGGCAGTGTAGCCACGCGCGACGTGGCGCTGCGACGGGTCCTTTCCGAGCCCATCAAGGCCTGGCCTTGAGGCTGAGAGCCTGCCTCGGAGCGTGATGCGCGGGGGATGTCCGCGCGACGCGAGAGGCGCATGCGGTGGTGGGACGCCCTGGATGGCGGGTGAGGCACCGGGTCAGCGGTTCGCCGCGCGGAACAGCCACGCCGTGGCTCCTGATGCCGTGGATGGAGGGTGAGGCACCGGGTCAGCGGGGCGGCCTCTCACGTGAGGAGGCGGCTCCAGCAAGGGCTTTGGTGGCTTTGGGGAGGGGAGCCTGGTCCCACCTCTCCATGGCGAGGGCGGCGTGCCGGGGACGCATGCCTCCCCGACTACGTCGCCCACCGGGCGCCCCTGCGAGCGGGGGAGCTTTCGGGCGACGCGGTGCGTGAGCACATGAGGACATTCATCGCGGACAGGGGAGGCTCGCGGATGCATCGTCTCTTGCGCCACATCCGGAGGTTCTTCCGACTCCAGCCGGGCAGGCCGGCATGGGCGGCCGGTGTTCGCGCGGCGCTGGCCGTCACCATTCCGTACTCGCTTGCCACGCTGTTGGGCTTCAAGGACGCGGGCTGGTTGGGGCTCACCGGATTGCTCGTGACGCTGTCGAATCCGGGAGGGGCGTACCGGGGCAGGGCTCGGGTGATGGGCACGGTGACGGTGCTTGGAGCGCTCGTGGGAGCCATCGCCGCGCTGGCGGGCGGGCGCCTGTTCGTGGATGCGATTCTGCTTCTGGTGGGGGTCTTCGTCCTGACGTTCGCCCGGTGTTTCGGCGACACGGCGGGCTCGGTGGGAGAGAAGCTCGCGGTCATCTTCGTGGCCTCGCTGGGGGCGCATGCGGTGGAGCTGGACGCGGCGCTGACTCGCGGAGGTGCGCTCCTGATGGGAGGCGGGTGGGCGATGTTGCAGTCACTGGTGCTCTGGCCGGTGCATCCCTATCGCCCATCGCGTCGGGCTATCGCGCATGTGTACACGTCGCTCGCGGAAGGGGCGCGGGACCTCGCCACGCTCGCTCGCGCGGGGGCGCCCGCGGAGGTGTGGACGGCGGGCACGACGCGGCACCTGCCGCTGCGCGCGAAGATAGAGGGAGCCCGGCAGACGCTGGCGTCCACGCGGGTAGGGCGCTCCGATGAATCGCGGCGAGGTGAGCACCTGCTCGTCCTCCTGGAGGTGAGCGAGCAGGTGCTGGGGGTGTTGTTCGCGCTGGCGCAGGCGATGGAGGTCGCGAGCCCCGAGCGCAGGCTTCGTCCCGTGCGTGAGCAGGTGGCTCGGGCGTGCGACTGGTACGCGGAGATTTCCCAGCGGGTGGCGACGGTGTCACTCGCGCCGGACACGGCGGCTGTCTACTGGCCGAGCTTTCCCACGCACCATGAGGAGCTGGGGCTCCGGGGCAAGTGGCTGCGGGTGGTTCCCGCCTCCGTGACGGAGCTGCTGACGCGGCTGAGAGGGCACGCCGTCGCGGCGCAGCGGGCCGCCATGGCGATGCGGCGTGGCGACCCGGTGGCCGTGGGGCATCCGCGGTCCATGTTGCTGGCGAGCCAGCGCCGTCCGCTTCTGGAGACGCTGCGTGCGAACCTGAACTCGCGGTCCGTGGTGCTCCGGCATGCGTTACGCGCGGGGACAGTTGCTTGTCTCGCGTTGGTTCTTACGCGGGTACTGGGATTGGGCGAGGCGTACTGGGTGGTGCTCTCCGCCATCGGCATTCTCCAGCCCTATTCGGCGAACACGGAGGAGCGTGCGCTCCAGCGGGTGACGGGGACGTTGCTGGGCGGGACGCTCGCGGCGGTGATTGCAACGGGGGTGGGGTCTCCGCTGGTGTTGATTCTGGTGATTGGGGTGCTGACGGCGGTCTCCGTGTCGTTGTTGCCGCTCAACTTCGGTGCGTTCCAGATTCTGCTCACGCCGGACTTCCTGCTGCTGGCGACGCTGAGCGCGGGGGACTGGAGCGTCGCGGAGAACCGGGCGCTGGGGGTGTTGGTGGCGTGTGTATTGGCGCTCGCGGGGGTGTGGCTGTTGTGGCCGTATCCGGAGCGCAGACGTTTCCCGGATGCCGCGGCGACGATGCTGCGGGCGGATGGGAACTACTTCAGGCAGGTCGCGGCGAGCCGCAGCGGGACCGAGCCGAAGGTCAGCGCTGCGCGCAGGGACCTGGGGCTCGCGATGATTGACGCCGAGGCGTCCTTCGAGCGGCTCATGGCGGAGTACCGGGGGCCGGCGCACCGGCTGGAGCCGGCGATGGCGTTGCTGACGTACTCACGCAGGCTCGCCGCGTCGGTGACGGCGCTGGGGGAGCAGAAGGCGGTGATTCCGTCGTCGGAGGTCCTGGACGTGGTGGCGCACAAGGCGGGCGGGACGCTGGATGTGCTCGCGGACTCGCTGAATCAGGGCCAGACGCCGCCGCCGATGGCGGAGCTTCCGTTGCGCCGCATCGCGAACGACCCGGTGTCGGGGCCGCTGGTGGAGAGGGTACCGCGCCAGCTCGAAATCCTGCATGGAGCGGTGGGGAGGCTGGTGTGGACGTGACGGCGGCACGCTGACGTCAGAGGCTTGGATTCTGCCCCAGGCCCATGCGTTGCCGCTCATATCCAACGCCAGGGGGGGCCGATGCCAGCGGCGACGGCCTTGATGAGAGGGAGCCCGTTGACCTTGAGAGGCTGGGGGGCGGTACGCCAGTGCGGTCCCTCCCAGTTGCTCGGCGACGCTCTGGGCCCGCGTCAGGACCTCGCCGTCCTTCTTCAGGAACAGAGGGCGCGAAAGCCACCCAAAGCCACCGGTCTTGGCACCCTCGTCGTCATGAGGAATTGACGCGTTGAGGCGGCTTCCGGAACCTGCTCGGTAGTGTTTTCGGTCCACCACAACTCAAGGTCGTGAGGGCAAGGACTGCCACACAAGCCGCGAGGCGGCTCGAAGGGGCGACGGACGGCTGTCTGGTCAAGGCTCAGCTCCTGGGGATGCCACGCATTGCACTGGCCCAGGTTCTCTTGTCATTTGACGCGCGACGACCGAGGGGAACCCGAGGGGTCCTTTGCGTGGCGCCGCAGCGACCCGGGGGAGGATTCCGACCCCAGACACGCAACTGGAATTCGCGCTTCTCGATAATCTTGTCATGAGCGCCATTCAAGACCTGACCCGCCGCCGTCAGCAGCCGGTTTTCGCTCCCGAGCCTCTGCCCAAGAAGGCTCCAGCGAAGGCCGAGGAGGCTGCCCCGAAGCGCCTGTTGCGCGACGAGTCGCGGTTCGAGTCCCGGTCCCCGGCCAAGGCGCCCGTGGAGCTCAATCCGACGGTCCCCGCCAAGGCCCCCACGCCGGGCAGGGTCGACATCGAAGGCATCGCCAACATCAAGGACCCGGTGGCCCGCAACCACGCCATCACCCAGGGCTACTACGAGCTCTCCAACCAGATGGCCGGCCTGCTGGGCAAGGAGAACGCCAACTGGGCCACCTTCGGCGTCTGGGCTTCGAAGCAGGCGGGCGTGAGCATCCGGCAGGAGGACCTGCCGAAGGCTTTCATGGACCAGCTCAAGGGCGACAACAAGTGGCTCGGTGCGCTGACGAACATCGGCCTGGGCGCCATCAACCCCCTGGCGCCGGCGCTGACGGAGGCCCTGAAGATTCCCATCCGGGACGCGCTGAACCGTGTCAGTGATGCCATCGCGGATGGCAACCAGAAGCTCTTCCGGGACATCGCGCCTGAGTTCCAGCGCTTCACGGAGACCTTCAAAGGCGACACGAAGTACGACGCCGCCAAGGTGGAGAAGTATCTGGAAGGCTTCCCGCCCGGGAAGGAGAACCTCAAGGCCGCCTTCTCCGACTACGCCAAGGCGATGTTCGAGCAGGACCCGAACAAGAAGGCGGAGCTGATGCTCTCCGCCAATGACCGGGTCGGCGTCCACGAGCAGAGCCTGATTCAGGGCGAAGTCGAACGCGCCCTCAACGCCCCGCTCAAGGAGACCTTCGCCCCCATCGTGAAGGCCACGCTCGACGCGGCCGGCAATGCGCTGCCCTTCCCGGCGAACCTCGCCTACAAGGGCGCGAAGGCGGCCGGCCTGGTCGACAAGGCGGTGGACAGCGTCGTGGACAGCCTGACGGGGCAGTTCCGCCAGTTCGCCACCGAGCACATGATGAAGATTGGCCTGCCCGAAGGCAGCCTGAGCCTGGGCGACGACGTGAGGCCCGGGGCGCAGGGCGACTTCCCCGAACACCTGCGCACCATCGAGAGCGGCGAGCTGAACAAGCTCCTGTCCCAGTACGACAAGACGCCCAACTCGCTGAAGGGCTCCTCGGCCAATGACTGGTCCCAGTTCGACCAGCGCATGAACTACATCGTCGACCTGTTCCGCTCCCGCCAGGGCGACCCGCGCCTCTTCGACGCGCCCTGAGCCGCGTCAGTCGTTGCTGCCAAGGCAGAGCTTGTGCGGCGCGGTGTAGACGCCCTCGATGGCACCGGGGGCGCCTTCGCGTCCCAGGTAGTCATGCCACCAGCGGGCCGCCTGCCAGATGGTCTCCGGACAACTGGCGCGGCTGGAGACGGAGGGAGAGACGTCATAGCCGGCGGCGGCGAGGATGGCCTCCACCATGGCGGCGGAGGGGATGCCATGCCCCTCCAGCAGCGGGTTGGACGTCTTGCCGACACCCCAGACGAACGGCAGCCAGAGCGCGACGAGCTCCACGATGTCCAGGATGCCGCGCTGGAAGGGGAACGTCCCCAGCGTCTGCTGGACTTGCTCCAGCGGCGTCGGCAGGCCCTTGGCCTCTCCGTCGGGGTCGGCGGGCAACGGCACATGGAGCACGGCGATGTTGGGGAAGCGCTGCGTGTCCGCGTAGGCCTCCAGCTTCGCGGTCTGGAGCCCGTTGGTGCGCGGCGGAAAGCCGAAGCCTCCGGGAGGTGTGAGCGACACCTCGCGGGCCGTGCGCTCCAGCAGGCTCTTGGGGCCAGGCTCCATCAGCAACACATGGGACCAGTTGCTGGGCGTCATGTCATGGCGCACGTGGGACTGGGCGACTCGCAGCCGCAGGTCATCCGGGCCGGTGCCTCCCAGGAGGATGAGGCTGAGCGACTGCGTGAGCTCCTTGCGAGGCTCGCCGTGCTCCTTGAGCCAGTCCAGGTTGCTGTCGGTGGACGGCTTGCGCGTCCGCTCCTCCAGTCCAGGGCTCTTCTTCGTCGCGGGGGAACTCCGGGTATTGGAAATCATGGGTAGGGCTCCTTGGGATTCAACGTCGCCGCAGCTCGATGGGGGCCAATGTCCGTGGAGAACTCCCGCTGGCGAGCGGGACGAAGGTGACCTTCAATTCGACACTCGACGTGTCGTGCTTCCCGATGCGGCGAAATGACAGGATGCAGGCGTGATTCCCCTTGAAGGCGTCACCCAATCGCGCGGGCAGATACATGCCGGTCTGGAACTTCGGCCCGGCCCACTTGTCGATGGCGGGAGGTGGGCCCGGCAGGAGGTTGAGGCCGGCCAGCAGGCTTGTCGGCGAGCAGATGACCTCGTACGCCCTGGCGGGATTCACCAGCGCGTCCATGGGTTCCAACTGGGTGACGTGGCTCCAGTGCACATCCCCTGTGACGAGCAGGATGTCGGAGCCATCACGCATCGCCGCGTGCAGCGCCCCCATGATGGGCGCGTAGTCGTCGTAGTTCGCCAGGGCCGAATCCAAGAACTCGGCACCGAACCACCCTTTCTTCTCTTCAATGAGGGACTGTCCGGTGACGAAGACTCCAATGCGTCCGGAGGTCTTGAGGCTCGCGGCCCATTGCTTCACCGCGTCGAGCGCGCCGGGAGCCAGCAGTGTCTTCGTGCCCTCGTCGCGGAAGCTGCGGGTGTCCACCACCAAGAAGGACAGGGGCGCCACATCCAGGCGGATGGGCTGTCCGAAGGGCACGGGAGTCGAGTGCTGAAAGGACTCATAGAGGCGCCTGCCGATATCCGCCCACCGATCACGTCCTGGCTTGAACCACGTGTTGTTGAGCTGCCTCGCCTCATTGGGGTAGTTGTTCCAGTACTCGTGGTCGTCCGGGCAGCAGACTGTGGGCGCCAGATCCAGGAGATGACTGAACTCGCCCGGTGGTTGCCAATTGTGGACGTACTTGCGCTCCAGCACTTCGGCGAGCGCGACGTCGCGATTGGGCAGGTTCTCCAGCAACGGCGCATCCAGATACACTTGGTCGCCCGTCAGGAGTGCGAGGTGCGGCTTCAGGTGCTGGGGCAGCGAGCTGAGGGCGGACTTCGCGCGGCCCCTGTCCGTGGCCGTGTCGAAGCACGACATCACCAGCACATTGAATGGATGGTTCCAGTCCGTCCCGACTTCCGCCGGCACCGGGCTCGTCGTCAATGCGGCGGCGGGCTCTCCCGGTACTCGCGCTTCAACGACGTGGGCGCGGGTTCGTTCCTCGGAAGGAATCACGAAGTCGAAGACCCCTGTGAACGCGCGCTGAGGTGTCCCCGCGAGGTATTGATTCTGGCGGACCGAAGCCAACGGCTTGATGACCGCCGAGGGCTCCACGTCGACCCCATTCAGACGCCAGGAGAGCGCGCCAGGGGACACCGTCTGTCCAAAGACACCCAGCCAGACACGAACCCGGTCCGCTGTCGCGCCACACGGATGCAGCACCACGTTTGGTTGCACAGTCACCCCCCCGAGCCGCTTCCGTGGAAACCCTAGCGCGGGGACGACAGGAATGACCAATCACAGCCCGCACTTCAGGTGAATTCCCCATCCCTCATGCCACGGGTGGGCACGGACCCGCCCGCGTCGCACGGACTTCGCTCCTGGCGCGGGCCACCATCGCCCCCAGTCGCACCAGGCAGGAGAGCCACGCTCGCTCTCCCAAGCCTTGGATTTCAGGCGTCTTGTCTTGAATCCATGCGCTGAAAACCAGCGTTCCAAGCATTGGCCGTGCCCCTCCATGTGGGGCTCGCGGCTCGCCTTGACATCCCCTGGTGGGTGCGGTTGAACTGCCCGCGATTCGCAATTGCGAATCATTCTCAATTGATGGCTCCGAGGAGGACATGGCGACATCGACCCTGCTGATGGTGCTGGGCCTCGCCGTGCTCCGTGGCGTCGCGCTTCCTCCGCTCCTGGCCGGCCGTCGCCCGTGGGGGAGGGCGCTGGGAGCGTTCTGCCTCCTCGCCTCCGTGGGGTTCGCCGTGAAGGCCCAGGGGCTCGCCGTGGGGCTGACCTGCGCCGCCGTGCTGGCCATGCTGGTCGTCCCGCTCCTCGCGTTCGCGGTGCCGTTGTGGCCCCGCGCCACGCGGTATGTGTGGCCGCTGGGCGCGCTGGGGCTCGCGGTGTTGTGGTGGGGAGGCGCCTGATGGCCCACCAGCATGGAGCCGGCCGTATCGCCGCCGCCGTGACGGGGGCTCCCGGGGCCGCGGTGCTCGCGAGCCTGGCCGTACCGGCGGTGTTACCCGTGCCCGCGGATGTCAGGCTGCTCATCGCGGTGCTCGCCGTCCTGCCCGCCGCCGCCACCGCAGTGTGTCTGGCATTGCTTGCCCGCAGCGCCGTGCGTGCCTGGGCTGTCTCCGCCGCGGTCGCCGCCGTGGCGACCGTCGTCCTGGTGCTCACTTGAAGCTCTCTGCCCGTGCCTACGAGATTCTCTGGGATGCCCACGCGTGGGCAGGCGTGCTGTCGTCCCTGGTCCTATTCGTGACGTTCTTCCTGGGGGCCTTCGCCCTCTTCGCGGAGGAGCTGTCGCCCTGGCAGGAGCCCACGTTCCGCGCGCCCATCGCCGTGCCCGAGGCGCAGGCCGTCGCGCTCGCGCAACGGCTGGCCGACTCGGAGGCCGCGTCGCGCCCCGTGTGGTTCGGCATCTCCCTGCCCACCGCGGAGGAGCCGTGGCTGCGCTTGTGGCGGATGTCCGACGGCGCCATCCATCCGCTCTGGTGGGACCCCGTCACCGGCCGACAGCTCGGAGAGCGCAGCGACCTGGGCGAGTTCCTCAACGCGATGCACTTCCTGGAGCCGATACCCGGAGGACAGCACCTGACGGGCCTCGCCTCGGCCGTGCTCGTCCTCCTGGTGGGCACCGGGCTGCTGCTCCAACTCGGCAGGATGATGCGCGAGCTGGTGCAGTTCCGTCCGGGCTCCGCGCGCCGGGTGTTCTGGTCCGACACGCACAAGGTGATTGGCGTCATCAGCGCGCCCTTCCTGCTCGTCTTCGGAATCACTGGCGGGATTCTCTGGCTCGACGACTGGTTCGAGCCCGCCGTGGTGAAGACGTCGATGAAGGGCGACCCGCAGGTGAAGGCGCTCGCCGTGGACTGGCCGGCGCCTCCCGCCGCGTCAGGCAAGCCCGCGGGGGCTCCCGACCTGGCCCAGGCGCTCGCCCTGGCGAAGCAGCGCTTCCCCGCGTCGGAACACTCCTGGTTCTTCTTCGACAACCTCGGTGACGAGCGGGGCATCGTCCATCTCCCCGGGGAGCGCGCGGGCACGCTGCATGCCTTCACCCACGTGCGCGTCTCGCGGACCGGAGCGCTCTTGTGGTCCCGCGACACGGGCGGCGGAACGCTCTACTCGCGGGTGATGGACCCGCTGTACGGACTGCACTTCGCCACCTGGGCAAGCCTCCCCGCGAAGGTGCTCTACGCCCTGCTGTCCTTCGTCTCCGCGTTCGGCATCCTCGCGGGCAACCTGCTCTGGCTGGAGCGACGGCGCGCGAAGGCGTCCAGTCGCTTCGACCGCGTGCTCGCGAAGCTGACCTCCGGCTTCTGCGCGGGACTCGCGCTGGCTGTCGCGAGCCTCTTCATCGCCAACCAGGTGCTCCCCGCCGAGCTGTCCGCGCGTCCGAGCTGGGAGCACGCTGTCTTCCTCGCGGCCTGGGGGCTCGGAATCGCGGGCGCCTTCGTCGACGGTGAGCCCTCGCGGTATGCGCGCCGCCTGCTCCTGGGCGCAAGCGTGCTGCTCGTCGTCGTCCCGCTCATCGACGCGGCGAGGACGGGGCGGCTGCCTTTCGCCTCGGGCTCGTCGCACGTGCTGGCGACGGAGCTGGGCCTCGTGGCGCTGGCGTTCCTCCTCGCTGGCGCCGCGCGTGCCATCCGTCGCCTCCAGCGCCCCACGCCCGTGGCTTCCTCTTCCACCGTCGAGCCGGACGCTTCCGCCTCCGTACCGACCTGACCCTCCACGCCTCACCCCCCCCTCAACGGAGTCCATCATGCGCACCCTCCGCCGTCTCGCCACGGCATCCGCCGCCACCACGCTCCTGCTCACCACCGCCCTGGTGGGCTGCGGAGACGACGACGAGAAGACGCCGGGCCCGTCGGATACCAAGGAGCCCGTGTACAGCCTGGCCACGTCGGTCTTCTCCCAGGCCGGAAGCGCCACGTACGTGAGCGTCTTCAACTCCCTGGACATCACCGCGCTGGATTTGACGAAGGCCCGCGAGCACTCCGGCTTCGCGACGATTGGCGCCGTCGACGGCATGCTCTTCGTCGGCGCGGGCGAGGCGCCCGAGGTGTCGCGCTACACGGTGAAGGATGACGGCACGCTGGAGGACGCGGGGCGCATCAGCTTCGCCAACTACGGCCTCACCACGTCGCCGCTCTACTTCAACCAGTTCGTGGACTCGACCAGCGCGTACATGTCGTTGGAGGAGTCCCGGCGCATCATCTGGAATCCCTCGACGATGGAGATCTCCGGTCCCGCCGAGGTGCCGGGCGTGGTCCGCGAGCGCGAGGGCCTGGTGGTGAAGACGGGCTATGACCGCGCCCGCGTGGTGCGCGGTGAGTATGTGTTCCAGGCGTTCTACTGGACGGATGGCAGCTACTTCGACTTCCTGCCCACCTCGCAGATCGCCATCTACTCGAAGGCGGATGACAGCCTGGTGAAGCTGCTGGACGCGCCGTGCCCCGGGCTCGACGTGGCGACGCAGGACGAAGCCGGCAACCTCTACTTCTCCAACTGGGTGTTCAGCTCCGCGGCGCCCGTCCTCAAGGAGACCGCGCCGGCCACCTGCATGGTGCGCATCAAGGCGGGGACGCAGGAGATCGACACCGCCTTCACGCGCTCGCTGTCCTCGCTGGTGGGCAACCGTCAGACGGCGGCGTTCCGCTACCTGGGCAATGGCACCGGCGTCGTCGCCGTGTTCCACGACGAGAACCTGACCATCGACGAGAACACCAAGGCCACTGACATCACCGGCGGCCTGCACTGGAAGCTGTGGCGGGTGAACCTGGAGGCCGGCACGGCGGCGCCCATTGAAGAGCTCGGCTTCATCGCGGGCGGTTACTACTCCTTCACGCTGGACGGCCGGACGTTCCTGCTGCTGCCCACGGCCGACTACAGCAAGACGGCCATCTGGGAGCTGGGCGTCAGCGGCGCGCCGGTGAAGCGCTTCGAGACGCTGGGCTGGGCGTACCAGTTCGTGAAGGTGCGCTGAGTCGTCGTGCCTGACGCGCCTGGCTTCGTTCGAGGCCGGGCGCGTCGTCCTTCACGTCCGTCAATACTCGAGCGTGCCCTTGAGCCAGGCCGCGCGGCCGGGCCGCTCGACGCCGTAGAAGT
>Ga0126314_10000163_pt1 | contig 34864 bp, 30 predicted proteins | sample Plot105B_FD_92535 | JGI IMG/M metagenome (GOLD analysis project Ga0126314, IMG submission 92535) | Serpentine soil microbial communities from UC McLaughlin Reserve, CA, USA - Plot105B | ecosystem: Environmental > Terrestrial > Soil > Grasslands | place: USA: UC McLaughlin Reserve, Lake County... | reverse complement strand
GGCCCCGAGCGGCGGGATGATGGCACATGGGGTCCACACCCGGTACCCCGTCGCGGCCCCTCCCTACCCAAGCGGACGGGCCAGCTCATGCGAGGTGGAGAGGCCGCGCGTGTTAGCGTGCCGGCCCCGTTCCCCCGACACGATTTGCACCTCCCTACCCGTGGAGGCGTCCATGCACGAAGCGATCAAGCCCCCTCTTTCTCCCCTTCCCCACGCAGCCGCCAGCGACGACGAGCCCGCTCCCGCGCCGCCGCACCTGCCGGACGGAACCACCTACCCCGGCCTCGTCGTGCATCCGGGCGTGCGCCCGGGCATGCCGCGCAACGCGATGACGTCCGACCGGACGCCCTATTCAAAGGAGCCGCTGACGGTGCTCGCCGGCAAGCTGCCGCCGGATCTGCATGGACATGTCTTCGTCGCGGGCCCCAGCGTCCATGCGGGCTCGCCCGCGCTGGCCTCGGATGGGCTGGTGCTGCGGCTCGACTTCGACGGCGCCGAGGCGACCTTCAGCTCCGCCATCATGGAGACGCCGTCGTTCTACGCGCGGGAACCGGTGAACGCGGGAGCGACTTCTCGTGGCCCCATCACCCGCTACCTCAACGAGTTCCGTGAGACGACGCTCTCCGACGTGAGCATCGCGCTGGGCGCGCAGGAGGCCCCCAACACGGCGCCGTTCCTCGTGGAGGGTGAGAACATGTTGCTGGTGACCACGGACGCGGGGCGCCCGTGGGCCATCCACCCGATGACGCTCAAGGCGTACACGCCGCTCGGCTATCTGCGCGAGTGGAAGCCCGCCATCCCCACGCCCTGGGCCTTCCCTCTGCTCCAGAGCACCGCGCACCCCGCGTTCGCGCCCGAAGTGGCCGAGCCCATCTCTCCCCGGGAGACCGAGTCCCAGCAGAAGCCTCGCCTCTTCTTCACCAACCACGCCCCCAAGTGGCCGCTCGGTGAAGGCTGGACGCACCTGTCGAGCTGGGACACGTGGGAGAACCGGCTGCACCACTGGGCGCTGATGGACGCGGCGACGGGCAATCCGGTGGTGGCGCAGTCGCTCCATCAAATCGCCGTCACGCGCGACTACGTCGTGTTGCTCGACAGCAACTTCCCCATCAACTTCTGGACCATCGCGGTGCAGGCGGCGCTGCCAGGAATGACGCGCGTGCAGCGACTGGTGGATAGATTCACCTCCGAGCGCGCGTACCCGCAGGCGGTGTTCTGGGTGGTGAAGCGCTCGGACCTGCGGCCCTCCCCCGGCACGCTTTCGCGGGACGACCCGCCCCGGATTCCGGCGCATCGCTTCCAGTCCGGCGGAGGTGGCCTGCACTTCGCGGCGCGCTACGAGAACCCGGACGACGTCATCACCCTGGTCGCGGGACACTCGCCGTCCGAGGACCTGTCCCACACCATCAAGGAGGGGGACCTGCTCATCAATGGCCGCCGGGCGCAGGCCTACCAGGAGGGCATGCCCACGGCGGTGCCGGTGACGCGCAGCTCGCTGGGGGTGCACCGCATCGACATGCGCAACCGGCGCATCGAGTCGCGCCTGCACTCGCACGACAACTTCACCTGGGGCCTCACCGTCTTCTCCAACGCGGGACTCGTCAACGGAGAGCTTGAGACGAACCTGCGGCTCTACCTGGAGCAGAAGTGGCGCAGGCCTACGCCCGACAACAGCGACGGCGACGGCGACGCGAAGGGCATGAAGTGGGGCATCCCGGAGGACGAACTCGCCATCTACTTCAACTCGGATGGGTTCGCGGCGGACATGGTCCCCGAGTACGTCTACCAGCTCTACAAGCCCATCGTCGGAGACAAGAGCGGCCTGCCCATCCAGGAAGGCCGGGCCGCGAGCTTCTTCAAGTTCTACGTCAAGTCGGGTCGCTTCGACGGCTACGTGTTGCCCACGGGCTGGTTCGGCTTCGCGCCGCAGTTCGTGCCCAGCATCAAGCTGCCGAAGGTGCCGTACTGGAAGGGCTACGTCGTGGCGCTGGTGGTCTCCGACCCGACGCCGGACCTGCCCGCCGACTCCACGGGCGACGAGGTGTGGATCTTCGACTCGGAGAACATGAGCAAGGGGCCCATCTGCCGGCTGGGCAGCAAGAACTTCGACGTGGGCATGACGTTGCACACCACGTTCCTTCCGCCCGGGCTGGGAGAGATTCTCGACGGCCACGTGCCTGAGAATGCAGGCCCGCAGTACTGCGTGGACGTTCGCGAGGACTACAACGTGGACGCGATGAAGAAGGCGTACGCGGACTGGCTGCCGGGCCTGTTCCCCCGCGTCCCGAGCGTGCTCTTCGCGCCGTGGAGGTTGGGAGTGAGGTGGGCGCTCAACTTCCCGAAGCTGCGCAAGGTGTTCGAAGAGGACGTGTACCCGAACTTCCCGATGCAGCGCCCGCGTTCGCCTCCTGGCGGGGGCGGCAAGAAGGACTGAACGTCACGCGCCAGCTTGTCGTGCCGGGCTCCCTTCACCTACCGTCTCCGGGCTTTCCCAGACACGGAGGCAACACCATGCGCTGCATGCTTTCGCGGTTGACGTATGGGCTGTTGGTGGGGGTCGGGTTGATGGGATGCGGTATCGAAGACCCTGGAGCGACTTCCGAAGAGGAGTTCCAGGGGTCGGTGGAGCAGCCCATCTACAACGCGCGCTGCCAGACGGACCACGCGGGTTACCAGACGGGTCGCTGCCTCGACGTCTTGTCGCTCAACACGTGTCAGTACGTCCCGTACACGTCCGCGAGCACGAACTGCATTACAGGGAAGGTTCATCCAGGCGGTTTGCGCGCGCTGTGCAACATCTACCTGAACAGCAACTACTGTCAGGACCCCCCCGAAAACTGAAGGCTCTACCCGAGCGCCGCGCGAGTCCAACCCGTGCGGCGCTCACGCATCACTCACGCGCCATGATGGTGCGAGTCGCGTCCGCGAAGAGCGCGTCGGGCACGGAGGCGAGGACTTCATCCCGGCCTCCCTCCACCCAGGCCCAGCGCGCTCCCAGCTTCGTCACCAGGCCCAGGGTTCCGCCGCGAAGCCTCGCGATGAAGTGGCGCGCCTGGCCCTTGCCTCCATCGACACGCCACAGCACCGCGTCGATTTCTGGCAGGGGCGCGCCCGCCGCGAGCAAGGGAGCAATCGCGGCCTGACACTCCAGCCGGAGGATGCGCGCGTCCAGCTCCACGAGGAAGTCGTGCACGCTCAAGTCACCGCGCGTCTCCGGCTCGCGCAGGTACTTCACCACCCGAGCCACCGCCGCGGTGAGGTGGACATACGTGTCCTTGCCGCGACACAGGGCCGCCGCCGCGCCCGCTGTGCGCCGGGCCACCGCGAGCGCTTCTGACTCCTTGGACTCGGAGCGGGAGTCCGCGATGAGCCGGTGGTAGGCGCGGCCCGCGTGGCTGGTCAGTTGCTTCTGATGCCCGAGCGAGAGTGACTCCTGTGACGTGAGGCGCGACGGCTTCGCGAGGAACTCACGCACGTGGTCTAGCACGCGTCGCGCGACGGCCTCCTCGAACCGGTCCGCGAGGTGCGGCGCGACGAGCGAGGAGAACCACAACCCCAGCTCCACCTGCCCCGCCGCCGGACAGACAGGACGCGGCCCACCCAAAGCCCATGGGCCCGTGGGTCGGTCTTCCGGGCTCGCGGCCTGGAGCGCCGCCTTCAGGATGATGTGACAGTGGGCCAGCTCGTCGACCGCCGCCATGCACGTGATTCCTCCGTGAGTCGATTCTCGGGCACGCGCGCCCCGCCCTCAATCCCCATGCGAGCGCAGCGATGCGGGCTCACGCAGCGCCATCGAGGCCGAAGCGGGACCTGCTGCCCGCTTGAAGATCACGCCTCCGTGCCGCGATGCGGGCTCACGCCCCCGCCATCACCGTGTCGACAATCTTCGCGGAGCACAACACGGCGGGCAGCCCCGCACCCGGATGCGTCCCCGCACCCACGAGGTAGAGGCGGTCCACGTCCTCGCTCTTGGCCTGGGCCCGGAGGAACGTGGTCTGCATCAGCGTGGGCGCGAAGCTGAACGCCGCGCCCAGGAAGGAGCGCAAGTCATCCCGGAAGTCCTCCGGCGTGAAGACTCGCGACGTCACCAACTCCTGCGCCAAGCCGGGCAACACCGTGCGCGACAGCCGGGCCTCCAGCTTGCGACGGAACACCTCCGCCCGAGTCTTCCAACTGGCCCCGTCTCCCAGGTGCGGCACTGGCGCCAGCACGTAGAACGCATCGTGGTCCGGTGGAGCCAGTCCCGCGTCCGTCGCGGTGGGCCGATGCAGATACAGCAGCGGATCCTCGGCGGGCAGCCCCGGCCCGGCCAGTCCGGAGAACATGCCCTTGAAGTCGCGACCGAAGAGCAGCGTGTGATGCGCGACGTCCGGATACCGACGCCGCGTTCCGAAGTACCAGAGGAACACGCTCATCGAGTACCGCGCTTGCTGGATGCGCGTGTCCGTCCAGTGACTGCGCACGTGCCTGGGCAGCAGATACCGGTACGTCCAGGCCGCGTCCGCGTTGGACACCACGGCCTCGGCGGGAAGCCAGGAACCATCCCCCAGCCGCACGCCCGTCGCCTTGCGTCCCTCCACCGTGATTTCCGACACCTCGCTGCCGTAGCGGACCTCGCCTCCCAGCGACTCCAGCAAGGACACCAGTCCCCGCACCAGCGCGCCCGTTCCCCCCACCGGGAAGAACGCGCCCCAGCGCCGCTCCACGAACTGGATGGAGGTGTACACCGCGCTCGCGGGCGTGAAGGGACTGCCGCCAATGAGCAGCGGATGGAAGCTCAACGCCTGCCGGAGCCGCTCGTCCTTCACGTGACGCGACACCAGGCCGTACATGCTCCGGAACGCTTCATCGCGCACCAGCGCCGGCGTGAAGGGCGCCAGGCTCAGCACATGCGGCACCGGAGCACTCATCAGCGGACCGATGCCCGCTTCATACATTCGCTCGACACGCGCACTGAGCGACAGGTAGCCCGCTTCGTCTCCAGGCGAGAGGCGCCGCACGGCCTCCAACATCGCTTCCTTGTCCGTGTGGTAGTCGAACGTGAAGCCATCCGGAAAGTGCATCCGGTACAGCGGCGTCACCGGCTTGAGTTCCACATGGTCGGACAGCTTCCGTCCCGCCAGCGCCCACAGCTCCTCGAGCAGGTGGGGACAGGTGATGACCGTGGGCCCCGCATCGAACGTGAATCCGTCCTGCTGGAAGGCGTGGGCCCGACCTCCAGGGCCGTCCCTGCGCTCCAGGACGGTGACGCGCCAGCCTCTCGCGGCCAGTCGGACCGCCGCCGCCAACCCGCCAAAACCACTGCCAATGACGAGGACGCGCCTGCCGTCTCGCCGCGCGTCGGGTTCCACCCTGGCCGAAGGTCGCATCACCGTGGAGGTTCCATGGCACACCCGGGCCGCGCGCTCCACTCCAGCGAGCAGGCAACCCACCTGGCGAAGCGACCGGGCGCTGTTGCGAGCGTGGGGGGGCACAGCTAGCCTCCCGCGTCCAAGGCCTCCACGGGGGGGTGCCGCGCCCCTGCGCGCACGGGTTGAGCAATGATTGAGGTTCCTGGCTACCGTAGCGACAGAGCGCTCTCCGCCTCCGGCTCCTTCCAGCTCCTCCGCGCCACCCGCGCCGAGGACGGGGCTCATGTCACCTTGAAGGTCGCGGAGCCCACTCGGCCCCCTTCCCTCACGAACCGTCTGCGCCACGAATTCGAGCTCACCCACGCCCTGCGCCTCGACGGCGTCCTCCACCCCTTGTCCCTGGAGGAGTCGCGCCCTGGCATGTCGGTGATGGTGCTCGAGGGCTTCGGAGAGACGACCCTCGCGCAGCGGCTCGTATCGGGCCGCATGGAGGCCCGCGCGGGGTGCCGGCTCGCCGTCGCCATCGCCCGCGCGGTGGGCCAGCTCCACGCCGCCGGAATCCTGCACAGGGATTTGCAGCCCGCCTCCGTGCTGCTCAGCGCGGATGGCAACTCCGTGAAGCTGACCGGGCTCACCCTGGCCACGCGCCGCGCTCGCGCCGAAGTCGCTCCAGTCGCCCCAGAGCGCCTGGAGGGCACGCTCGAATACCTGTCGCCCGAGGGCACCGGCCGCACCCACCGCAGCGTCGACTCGCGCAGCGACTTCTACTCGCTCGGCGTCATGCTGTTCGAGCTGTTCACCGGCCGTCGGCCCTTCGCGGACACCGATGCGCTGGGGCTCATCCACGCGCATGTGGCGTTGCCGCCGCCCGCGCCGAATGACCTCGTCCCGGAGCTGCCGCGTCCCCTCTCCGCCCTCGTCCTCAAGCTGCTCGCGAAGTCTCCCGAGGACCGCTACCAGAGCGCGTACGGCCTGGTGGCCGACCTTCAGCGCTGCCTGGATGCGCTGGAGGAGTCCACCGGCTCGGTGCCTGACTTCGAGCTGGGCACAAAGGATGTGCCCGAGCGCTTCGCCGCGCCCGAGAAGCTCTACGGCCGCGAGACACAGCAAGCCGAGCTGAAGGCCGCCTTCGAGCGCGCCGCGTCGGGCCGCTCCGGCTTCGTGCTGCTCACGGGCGCGGCCGGAATGGGCAAGTCCGCGCTCACCGGCACGCTCAAGCGTCCCGTGTCGGCGAAGCACGGCCTGTTCGTGCGGGGCAAGTACGACCAACTCCTCCGCGACACGCCCTACAGCGGCATCTTCGAGGCCTTCCGCGAGGTGGCCCGGAGCCTGCTCGGCGAGGAGCGCCTGGAAGACTGGCGCGCGCGCCTGCTGGAGGCCCTGGGCGGCATGGGGCGGCTGGTGGTGGACGCGGTGCCGCGCATGGCGCTGGTGCTGGGCGAGCAACCTCCCGTCGCCGAGCTGGGCCCCGCTGAATCCGAGCTCCGCTTCCAGCTCGTGTTGCGCAAGCTGGTGGGAGTGCTCGCGACAGAGGAGCACCCGCTCGTCATCGTGCTGGATGACCTCCAGTGGGCCGACAGCGCCAGCCTCCAGTTGCTGCGCCTGCTCCTGTCGGACCGGGGACTCAGTCACCTGCTCGTCGTCGGCGCCTGCCGTTCGGAGGAGCTGGGGCCCGAGCACCCCGTGGTGGTCCTCAATCAGGCCCTGCGAGACGCGGGCACGCCCGTGCAGCGCATCGACCTGGAGCCGCTGTCTCCCGAGCAGATCACCCGGCTCGTGGCCGATGTCTTCCCAGCGGCGGCGGGGCAGCCGGACACGCAGCTCGACGCGGTGGTGCTCTCGCTGACGGAGGGCAATCCGTTCTTCGCCGTGCAGCTCCTGCGCGCCTTCTACGAGCGAGGGCTGGTGCGCTTCGACGCGGAGGGCGGCGGGTTCCGGTGGGATGGCGGAGCGCTGCGCGGCCAGGACTTCAGCGACGGCGTGGTGGCGCTGCTCACCGCGCGGATTCGCGAGCTGAGCCCTGGCGCACAGGCCCTGCTGCCCATCGCGGCGGCCCTCGGCCACACCTTCACGCTGCGCAACCTCGCGGTGGTGCTGGAGCGCTCGCCCGAGCAGGCCGAGGAGGCGCTGGACGAAGTCCTCCAGGCGGCCCTGGTGGCGCCGGTGGGCGAGCGCCTCACGGACACCGAGAGCGGTGACAGCTTCCAGTTCGCGCATGACCGCGTCCAGCAGGCCGCGCTGGAGCTGACGCCCGTCAGCGAGCACCCGGAGGTCCACGCGCGCATCGGCCGCCTGCTGCTGCGGCACACGCCCCCCGAGATGCTGGACGAGCAGCTCGCGGACATCGTCACCCACTTCCACCTCGCCCTGCCCGTCCTGAAGGACGCGGAGGAGCGCCACCGCGTCGCTGAGCTGGACTTGCGTGCGGGACGCGGCGCCAAGTCACGCGGTGCGTGGGCCGCGGCGCTGCGGCTGCTGACGACGGGACGGCAGCTCCTGGGCGACGAGGGATGGAAGTGGGACCGCTCGCTCGCGTTCGATTTGCACGTCGAAGCGGCCGAGGCGGCCTACCTGGCGGCGGACTTCGAGCAGATGGAGCGGCTGGCCAGCACTGCGCTGGCCCACGCGGCGGACCGGCTCGAACAGGTCCGCGTTCATCTGGTGCGGCTGCAGTGTCACTCGCATCGGGGCGAGCACGAGCGCGCGGTGGACCTGGGGCTGAAAGTCCTGGGGACGCTGGGGCAGCACCTCCCCGCGAAGCCCAAGCAGGCGCACGTCCTGGCCGCCGTGGCGAAGACGAAGATGTACCTGGGCCTGCGCAAGCCCGAGGATTTGGAGTCGCTCCCGGAGCTGACGGACCCGCTGCTGCTCGCCACGCTCCGGGTGATGATGAAGCTGGCCACGGCCGCGTTCATGGCCCGGCCGCTGCTGTTCCCGCTCGTCGTGCTGCGCAACCTGCAGATCTCCATCCGTCACGGTGCCACGGGCACGGCGGCCTTCGGCTACGTGGGTTATGGCTTGATGCTCAGCGTCCACCTGGGCAACCCCGAGGAGGGCTATCGCTACGGACGGCTGGCGCTGAAGACGTTGGACCGCTTCGGTGCGGAGAGCCTGCGGTCGATGGTCCACTTCGTCTTCAACCTCTTCATCCGTCACTGGAAGGAGCCGCTGTCGCCGTGCATCGACGACTTCTTCGCTGGCGCGGGCAAGGGGCAGGAGACGGGAGACATCGAGTACTTCGCGTACAACGCGAGCGCGGGCTGCGCCGTGTCGCTCATCGCACGGGACGGACTGGCGGAGCACGGTCCACGCGTCGACCGCTTCATGGATGCGCTCGCCACGCACCGGCACCAGAACGTGCCCTTCCTCCAGTACACGCGGCACACGCTCGACGTGCTCACCGGCGCCTTCACGGGGGACGTGGAAGCGCGGGAGCGGGACATCGTCGCGCCGTACCACCAGCTCGGGTACGCCAACGGCATCGCCACCTGCGACGTCATGCGCACCATGCGGCGCTGGCTGTGGGGTGATGCGCGCGGCGCACTGGAGAGCGCGGCCGCGGTGGACGCCCGCGTGGAGTTGATCGCCGGGCAGATGTACCTGCCCTGGTACAAGTTCTTCCAGGGCCTGGCGCTCCTCCAACTGCACTCCTCGCGAGGGCCGGTGGAGCGAATCCGCTCGTCGCGCTCCATCGAGGCCCTGCGCAAGCAGATGCGCGGCTGGGCCCGCATCGCCCCCATGAACTACGGCGCGCGCGCGGAGCTGCTGGACGCGGAGCGCGCACGCGTGGACGGGCGCGCGGAGATGGCCGCGGATGGCTATGACCGGGCCATCCGGCTGGCGCGCGAGCACGGCCTGTCGCTCGATGAGGGTGTGGCCTGCGAGCGGGCCGCGCACTTCCACCTGTCCACGGGCCGGGAGCGGGTGGCCCGCTCGTATCTGGAAGAGGCCCGGAGCGCGTATCTGCGCTGGGGCGCGCGGGCGCTCGTCTCGCGACTGGAGCGGGAGCATCCGCGCCTGTTGACCTCCGCCGCGCCGGAGCCGCTGAGGACCGAGGAGTCCGGTGGCACTCCGCTGGCCGCGCTGGACTTGGAGTCCGTGCTCAAGACGGCTCGCGCGCTGTCCGGTGAAATCGTCCTGGACAAGCTGTTGCGCAAGTTGATGACGCTGCTCATCGAGAACGCGGGCGCGCGGCGCGGCTTCCTCATCCTCAAGAAGCCCGAGGGCCTCTTCATCGAAGCGGAGGGCTCCGTGGATGGAGCCCGGGTGCTGCAAGGCCAGGCCGTGTCGGTGGAGTCCTCCACGGCGCTGCCGGCCTCCATCGTCCACTACGTCGTCCGCACGGGAGAGACGGTGCTCCTGGATGACGCCACGGCGGAGGAGCCCTTCTCCGAGGACCCCTACGTCCGCGAGGCGAGGCCCAAGTCCGTGCTGTGCAGCCCGCTGCTGAAGCAGGGCTCGCTCACCGGCGTGCTGTACCTGGAGAACGACGCGACGCGAGGCGCCTTCACGCCCGAGCGACTGGAGGTCTTGCGGCTGTTGTCCTTCCAGGCCGCCATCTCCCTGGAGAACGCCGGACTGTACGCGAGCCTGGAGGAGTACAGCCACACGCTGGAGCGGCGCGTGGAGGAGCGCACCGCGGAGCTGCAGAGCAAGAACGTGGAACTGGCGGGCACGCTCAGTCGCATCCAGGAGATGCAGCGGCAGTTGGTGGCGCAGGAGAAGCTGGCATCCCTGGGCTCACTCACCGCGGGCATCGCCCACGAGTTGCAGAACCCGCTCAACTTCGTGAACAACTTCTCGGAGCTGTCCGCGAAGCTGGCGGACGAGCTGGACTCCACGCTGCGCGGAATGACGGACAAGTTCGACTCCGTCATGGCGGAGGACGTGCTGGAGACGCTGGAGGACCTGAAGCAGAACTCCAAGCGCATCCAGTCCCATGGGCGGCGCGCGTCCAACATCATCAAGACGATGCTGCGGCACTCGCGGCGCTCGGAGGGTTCGCGCAGCCGCGCGGACCTGAACATGTTGATTCGCGACAGCGTCAACCTGGCCGTGCAGGGGCTGCGAGCCCGGCAGGGCGCCGCCACGGTGGAGACGGACACGGAGCTGGACGCCTCCGTGGGCAACGTGGAGGTGGTGGCCGGCGACATCAGCCGCCTGCTCATCAACATCCTCGACAACGCCTTCTACGCCACGGTGCAGAAGCAGCAGAAGGCCGACGCGGGCTTCGTCCCACGCGTGCGGGTCTCCACCCGCCGCCAGGGTGACCGCGTGGAGCTGCGCGTGCGCGACAACGGGCCGGGCATTCCGCTGGAGATTCGCGAGAAGCTGTTCGACCCGTTCTTCACCACCAAGCCCGCGGGCTCCGGCACGGGCCTGGGCCTGTCGCTCTGCCACGACATCGTCCAGGAGCACCAGGGCGAGATTCGGGTGGAGAGCGTCCTGGGCGAGTCCACCGAGTTCATCGTCTCCATCCCCGCGTCTCATTCGAGCAGCGCCGCCACCGCCGACTGACGCCGGACATGAGAAGGCCCCTCGTTCCACACGGGAAGGAGGGGCCTTGAACCACGGACGAAGAAGCGAGGACGGCTAGGCCGTCTTCTTCTCCTTTTCCATGACGAGTTGGGGGGCCTCGTGACGGGTGATGACCGTCTCGGTGATCTTGCACTCCTTGACGCCCTCGCGGAACGGCACGTCGTACATGATCTCCAGCATCGCGTCCTCGAGGATGGCGCGCAGGCCACGCGCTCCGGAGTGACGGCGCATCGCCTCGCGAGCGATGGCGCGCAGCGCCTCCTTCGTGAAGGTCAGCTTCACCTTCTCCATCTCGAAGAGCTTCTGGTACTGCTTCACCAGCGCGTTCTTCGGCTGGGCGAGGATGGTGACCAGGTCCTCTTCCTTCAAATCATTCAGCGTGGCGATCATCGGCAGACGACCGATGAACTCGGGAATCATCCCGAACTTCATCAAATCTTCCGGCTCCGTCAGCGCCAGCAGCTCGCCCACGCTGCGGTCCTCGCGGTGCGAGATTCGCGCCCCGAAGCCCAGGCCCTTCTCGCCCACGCGGCGCTTGATGACGCCGTCGATGCCGTGGAACGCGCCGCCGCAGATGAACAGGATGTTCGTCGTGTCGACCTGCACGTACTCCTGCTGGTTGTACTTCTTGCCACCCCTCGGGGTGACGTTGGCGCGCGTGCCCTCGATGATCTTCAAGAGCGCCTGCTGCACGCCTTCACCGCCCACGTCGCGGGTCGCGCTGGGCATGTCGCCCTTGCGCGCGATCTTGTCGATTTCGTCGATGTAGACGATGCCGCGCGCCGCCTTCTCCACGTCGTAGTCGGCGTTGTGGAGCAGGTTCTGGATGATGTTCTCCACGTCCTCACCCACGTAGCCCGCCTCGGTGAGGCTGGTGGCATCCGCGATGGTGAACGGGACGTTGAGGAAGCGCGCCAGGGACTGGGCCAGCAGCGTCTTGCCGCTGCCCGTGGGGCCGATGAGCAGGATGTTGCTCTTGCTCAGCTCCACCTCCTCGCCCGACGGACCCTTCACGCCCGGGCGCGGCCTGGCCGCTGGCTTCTTCTGGTAGATGCGCTTGTAGTGGTTGTACACCGCTACAGCGAGTACCTTTTTGGCCTGGTCCTGCCCGATGACGTACTCATCGAGGAACGCCTTGATTTCAGAGGGCGTTGGCAGACTGACCTGAGGCTTGCCTTCTTCACGCTCGTTCTCATCCGCGATGATGTCGTTGCAGAGCTTGATGCACTCATCGCAGATGTAGACCGTAGGTCCCGCAATCAGCTTGCGGACCTCGCGCTGCGATTTTCCGCAGAACGAGCAGGACAGGTTGACGTGGTGCTCCTTCTTCACTGCCGCCTCCGAGTTCGCCGACCCCGGATCCCCCGGAGCCACTTCGCCGTCCACCGCTCCCCTACCCAAACGGCCTGCCCACGTCTCGAACAGCCGCCAGGCCCCACCTACATGGGGCCCATAACCACTATAGGGCCCTCCCCCTTGGGCAGGAAGCCCAACGGTGCGGGCCCGTTACGGAGCGTACAGCGTCCGCGACGGGTGAGCGTTCAGTAACAGTGGGTCAGGCGTCCGTCACGCCCGAGGCGAGCTCTTCGACGTCATCCGCCAGGGCGGCTGCCCGCTCGGCGACAGCGTTCGGAATCTTGCGGCACCCCGCCAGCTCGCTCGCGAGCTTCCGGGCCATCGACGCCAGCTTCCTCACCTGGAGGCTCTCCGGCGGCGGCTCGGGCGGAGGACGGGGGAAGCGCTCGGTGAATTCCTTCTTCAGCTCCGTGGGCGACTTCTCCGGGCTCCAGATGCTGTCACGTAGGGATTTGTATTCAGTGGGCGACAACTGGCCCCGCTCCTCGGCGTCGGCCAGCACTTCAATCACTTCGAAGGCAGGGGCCTTTTCGGGGAACTCCTGCGCCCGCAGCTCCTCCTCGGGCTCATGCTTGGCCAGGAAGCTGAAGGAGCGGGTCAGCTTGAGGGCCGTCTGCTTCTTGATGTGCAGTTCCTTGAGGCAGTAGGCCTCGAAGGTGGGGTGGCCCCACTCCTCGAACTTCGCCTCGTCCCGGACCGTCACGAGCAACTTCCCCAGCTCGGCCCAGGTGGACTTGAAGCGCTTGGCGGCCATTAGCACGGTGTGACGGAAGGTCCCCGGCGGAACGCTCAGCGCTTTCTTCGCGATTTCGGTCTCGGCAACGGATGCGGCGGACATGGCCCCGGTATGGGGCATGCCCGGGAGGTGGGCAAGAAAGTGGCCCTAGCCCCGCCTGCCGATATTGAACGAGAGACCCACCGTCGCCCGCTCTCCGTCGTACGCGCGGAACGGCCACTTCTGCAGCTCCGTGAAGAGGCAGTCGTAGAGTGGACCTTTCTTGAACTGGGGGTTGTCCACCCACAGCTTGTTGACCTTGCCGTCGTTGCCGATGACGAACTCCAGGGGGATTTTCGTCGTCAGCCCGGGGCTGCGCTCGGCCTCCTCCTTGAAGCACTTGAAGAGCGTGGACTTGTTGCCCGCGACGATGCGGTTGATGGCGCTCTGGTCGAACTGCTGGGCGACCTCCATGCCCTCCGCGTCCGTATTCACGCTCCCCGAGGGACGCGGCGGCTTGCGGTCCTCCGTGCGGGAGGCGGAGGCCACGGCCGTGGGCTTGCTCGTCCCCGTGGCCGGCTTCGTCGTGCCGGTGTCCGCGGGCTTGTTCGGCCGGGCGGTGCCCTGCGTGGGGTACTCGAAGAGCTCCTCGTCGTCCTGACGCGCCTGCGCCACGCGGATGACGGGGGCTTCCATCTCGATGCCCTCGAACTCGTCCTCGCCGAACCAGCCATGCACCGCGGCGTTGCGCGTCAGGTACAGGCCCAAGCTGCCCAGCACCAGCGCCAACGCACACGCGACGCCGCCGAGCACCATGACGCGCTTGCGGTTCTTCTCCCGCTCCACCTGGACGGCCGCGTCCACGCGCACCCGCGCTTCGGAGAGCGCCACATGCACCTTGAAGGGCTCCACGTCCTTCATGGGGTGGAAGTCCCGCTCGCCGGCCAGGGCCAGCGGGGAATCGGGCGTGAGTTCACCCGTCTTGAGCTTCTCGACTATCTGGGAGCCGCTCACCGGTCCGAGGACCAGGTCTCCATGTCGGAAGAGCCACTGCCCATCCACTTCCGCCGCGAGGTCTTGTCCAGCCGCCATTTCGCGCGCGATTATCATGTGTTACCCCGCGCCCTCGCAACGCCGTGCTTCCTTCGACCTCCAAGCGGATTCCCGTCGCACTGTGGATCTGGTACCGCGGCGGAAACTTCCGCGGCTTCCAGCGCCAGCCGGAGGGCCCCACCGTCCAGGAGGCCCTGGAGGGAGCGCTGCGCTCGGTGGGAGTGCCCGCGACGGTGATGCCCTCGGGGCGGACGGACCGGGGTGTCCATGCCCGCATGCAGGTGGTGAGCGTCCGGCTGGAAGCGGGTGATTCGCCTGAGTCGCTCGCGCAGCGCTTGCCCGCGCACCTGCCGCCAGGGCTGGGCCTGTGCCTGGTGCGACGCCCCGGCTCCTTCCACGCCCAGTGGAGCGCGAGCGGCAAGGGGTATCGATATCGGATGCGGCTGGGCGGCGGCGCGCCTGTGCCGGAGTGGGCGCCCTACTCGCTCGACGTGGCGGGCGAGGTGGGGCTCCACGGGCAAGGCGCGACGGTGAAACCCGAGCGTGTGGCGGAGTTGCTCGCCATGGCCGCGGGTACGCGGGACTTCATCGCGTTCCATGAGAAGTCCAGCCCCCGCAAGCCGCGCACGTTGGAGTCCGCCACCCTGCACGAGCGAGGCGGTGGGCTCTATGAGGCGAGGTTGGTGGGGGACGGCTTTGCCCGCTACCAGGTGCGCTACGTGGTGGGTGGCGCGCTGAAGGTGGCGGCGGGGCTGCTGCCAGAAGAGGCCTGGCTCGCGGCGCTGGAGACGGGGGCGGCCATGGAGGGCTTCAAGGCGCCCGCTCACGGCCTGATGCTCTGGGAGGTCCGCTACCCTCCGGGAGTGGATCCCTTCACCGCCCCGGAGCGTCTCCACCCTCCAGGGCTGCCGCTGGAGCCACCCTTCCTGCCCGGGTGACACGCGGCGGATCAACGCTTCACTGCTTCAGTCGACGAGACGCTCTTCGTACTTCGCCAGCAGATCCGAGATGGCCTCCCGGAGGTACTCGCTCTGACGAATACGGGTGGTGCGCGACAGCTCCTTCAGAGCGTCGAGCTTCTCGCGATTGAGCCGGAAAACCACCGAAGTGAGACGGGGATTCATGTCCAAGTGCGCAACCTCCTACAGATGCGCACACCATCTCACAGCCCTTTTTGATCGCAAGATTTTCACTCGGATCAGCCTACCGGGAAGATCCACTGCAGCCCGGTGAAGCCCTCGGCATCGGCGCGGAGGCCGGATCCGAATCCGAGCGTGAGCCCGAGTCCCCCGTACACCGCGAACCGCTCCGAGAAGGTGTGTCGCAGGCCGAAAGCTACGCGAGGCCCTACCCACGGCCCAGAAAACGGCCGCACGACTGCGCCGAGATCCACGAAGGACTGCCACGACTCGTCCCCGAAGAAGCTGCGGAAGCCCCCCACCAGGGAGAGATCCGGCTCCCGGAGGCTGCCGCGGATCACCACGAAGACCTCGTCCCCGTCGTGGCCCACCGTGAGGGAGGCTCCCACGTCGAGCAGCGCGTCCAGTCCCTGCACCGCCTCGCCGTCTCCGTCGTTGATCAGCTCCGTGTACGAGGCCCCGGGGCCGAGGATCAGCGAGAAGGCGCTGCGGTCCCGGTATGGAGAGTCGACGTACTCGGCGGCCCCGGCGCTCCAAGGCCAGAGCCCCGCGGCCACCAGCGCGACGACGCACCCCGCCGCTACCCGATGCCCGCTCCGCTTCGTCGTCACCGTGTGCTCCCGAGGCATCGTCCGACCGGGCTTTCTACCCGCCTCCCAGGTGCCGATGGAGGGGCGATGTGGATCAGCCAGCCCTTCAGCTCACGACGGGCAGCGCGAAGCCCCTGGACTCCGGAGCCACGGGCTTCGTCACGCCAGCGGCCTCGTTCAGGCGGCCGGAGCGGAACGGCTCCAAGTCCAACGACACGAACTTGAACCCCAGCGCGAGGAACGCCGTGTTGATCCGCTGGCGCACGTCCGCGACGAGGAACCGCTCGTACTCCTCGGCGGCCACTTCCAGCCGCGCCACCTCGCCGTGGTAGCGCACGCGGAACTGCCGGAAACCCAGCTTGCGCAGCTCCGACTCGGCCGCGGCGATCTGCAGCAGCCGGTCCCGCGTCACCGCCGTGCCGTACGGAATCCGCGACGCCAGGCACGCCATCTGCGGCTTGTCCCACGTGGGAAGCCCCAGCGACTGGCTCCAGGCGCGAATCTCCTCCTTCGTCAGCCCGGCGTCCGCCAGTGGAGAGCGCACCGCGTGCTCGCGCGCGGCCTTGTGTCCCGGCCGGTGGTCCTTGAAGTCGTCCGCGTTGAAGCCGTCCACCACCACCGCCAGGCCCAGCTCCGTCCGCTTCGCCTCGCAGATGTCGTACAGCTCCGTCTTGCAGAAGTAGCAGCGGTTGGTGGGGTTGGCCGCGTACTGAGGGTTGGCCAGCTCGTTGCTGCCCAGGACGACGTGCCGGGCCCCCATCTTCTCCGCCAGCTCCCGCGCCTCCTGCGCCTCCTCGGGCGCCACCGAGGCGGACAGCGCCGTGAGCGCCAGGGCCCGCTCACCCAGCTCCTCCACCGCCACCTTCAGGACGAACGTCGAGTCCACGCCGCCGGAGAACGCCACCAGCGCACTGCCATGGGCCCGCAACGCGGCGCGCATGGCCTCAAGCTTGGGACGCGACGACTCACACAGGGCCTGGATTCGCTCGGGGCTCAGCATGGAGCACTCCTAAAACGGAAGGGCCCCGGATTGCACGCGCATCGCGCGGCAACCTGGAGCCCTTTGACGTGAGGTGGAACAAGGGCCGTGTCCGGCCCCCTGCTCAGCGGGCCTTGCTCTTCGCGGACTTCTTCCCTGCGGGAGCCGGCTTGGCGACCCGGGCGGCACGCGTGGCGGGACGCGACTTCGCGCCCTTGTCCGCCTTGTCGGCCTTGGCCGGCTTCACCTTGGCGGCCACCTTCGGCTCCTCCGCCCGACGGGCCTTGGCGCCGTTGCCCTTCTCGGGCTTCTCGGCCTTCTCCGGCTTCTCGGCCCGCTCACCCTTGGCCGGCAGCGGGTTGGCCTTCATCTTCTTGCCGGTGATGATCTTCAGCTCCTCGGTGGTCATGTAGCCGAGGTCCAAAAGCGACTGGAAGATCTTCGCGGCGCCGTCCTCCACCGACTCCACGTCGGAGTGGATGGTGACCTCCGGAGAGTTGGGCGGCTCGTACGGCTCGGTGATGCCGATGAAGTTGGGGATCTCCCCGTTGAGCGCCTTCTTGTAGCGGCCCGTGCTGTCGCGCTCGATGAGCTTCTCCGTGGGGCAGTCGACGTAGACCTCCACGTAGCGGCCGATGGCGCGGCGGTTCTCCTCGCGCTTCCCCTTGTAGGGGCTCACGCAGGGCACCAGGGCGGCGACACCATTGCGCGTCAGGACGTTCGCCACGAAGCCGAGCCGACCGGCGATCGTGTTGCGCTCGTCCTTCGAATCACCCAGGCCCGCCCACAGTTCGTCGGCGAGCTCGCCCTCGTCGAGGATCTCCACATTGCGGCCGACCTGTCGGAGCCGCGCCGCGATGTAGGCGGCAGTGGTGCTCTTACCGGTACCGGACATGCCGGTCAGCCAGAGGGTGAATCCAGTGTTGGAGGCCATAAGGGTTTTCAACTCCCATGCGTCCGGAGCGCTTCTTGCACGCCGCGGTGGACGCCGCAGATCCAGAAGATGGACGACGTTATAGACGAAAACCCACTCACTTGACAATTCAGGCGCACCTTTCCGCAGGTAGGGGTGACAGGCAGTCAAGTGCTTGGGCCTACTGGGCTTTTTCGTTCTTGCAATGGTCTTTTCAGACCCGTTGCGTCTGAAAATCTCCATCGGCCCACCCATACTCGGACACCCAGGACACACAGCCCCGATGTACGGATGCGATGAGATAGGAAACTCGCGGTAGCAGCGGATGCCCGGCCGGGGCCGCCAGGGAGCGATCTTCCGCCGAAAAGGTGGGGGGGGCGTCTACATGGGAGTGGAACACGCCCATCACCTGCTCGCCCCGTGAATCGGCCTGAAGGCAGACCGCCAGCCACTCTTCCGGAGCGAAGGCGTAGGCGAGCGCGGGACGCGGGGACACATTGCGCAGGGGGCACACCCTCCAGGAGCCCGTGTCGGGGGCATGGAGGATCACTCCGCAGCCTTCCAGCGGGTAGCAGGACTCCAGGTGCTGGACGACTTCGCGGCGGACCGCCTCCGGCCAGCGTGGATCAGTCCAGGGGTTCACGGCGCGGGAGGTTCGGCTCGCGCGGCGCACCGAGGGCATCGGCGCACGTCCATCTCCTCCAGGCCACCCGGAGGCACCAGCCAGCGACCTCCGAGCGTCGGTCCCAGGCCCAGGCGGAGCCGCTGGAACACCATGGCGCCCACCGTTCCGAGCGCCACGCCCAGGGCACCGTCTGGCGGCGGGCCCAGGTGCCGCACCGTCTCGCCGAAACACCAGACGCACCCCTCCGCGCCCCGGAACACCACGCCGGCTCGGGCGCCATCGCCGCAGAGCGCCACCCAAGGGGCTTCTCCGCTCCAGGCCGTGGGCAGCTCCGCCAGCAGTCCCCCGCCCCGCTCCCGGTTCGCCGCGTCCGGGTTGAGCGCGGACACCTCTCGGGCCAGTGTCGCCGCCATCGGCTGGCCGACATCCGTGGCCGCCATGAGGAAGCCTGGAGCCCAGGGGCCCAGGGTGAGCGCGCCCACGCCGGCCACGGGCGTTCCGCCTCCCGCCAGGTACGCCGCCGCCGTCATCCCCGAAGCACCGGTGGCGTCCACTCGCGCGGCACCGGACAGGAGCGACTCCTGACCGCGACCGCCCACCTCGCGCAGGAGGATCTGCCGGGAGTAGCGCAGGATTTGATCTTCACGCAGGGCCATGCGGCGTCACCCTCCCGCCATCGCGGGGATGAGGGTGAGGCGATCCGCGTCCTTCACCGGCGTGTCCAGCTCTCGCAGGGCGCGGATGTCCTCCTCGTTGAGGAAGACGTTGACGTAGCGTCGGACGGCGCCGCGGTCGTCCAGCAGCCGCGCACCGATGCCGGGGTAGCGGGCGTCCAAATCACTCAGCACCTCGCGCACGGTGGCGCCGGAGGCACTGACCTCCGCCTGGTTGCGCGTCAGGGTCCGCATCGTCGAGGGAATCCGAATCGTCGCCATCGCTCACTCACCTTCCCTGCTTGCGGAGCACCAGTCGGTGCGTTCCATCCTCGCGCGGCTCGAGGGAGACGACTTCGTGCCCCTCCTCGCGCGCGCTGCGGGGAACATTCTTCAGCGGCTCGGTGCCTCGGAGCAGCACTTCCAGCAGCGCCCCTGACTCCAGCGCCTCCAGCCGCAGCTTGGTACGCACGTAGGTCATCGGGCAGACCTCGCGGGTGATGTCCAACGTCGCCGTCACCTCGCTCATGACCGTGCCTCCATGCACCAACGAGCCGCGTGCCGTGCAGGGCGGCCTTCGAGACCACTCGACATGGGCTTCAGCTCGCGCATGGCCAGTCCTCCGCGCACCACGGAGCAGCGTGCGGTGCGGACTTCGAGGAGGCTCGACCTCTCCGAGCGCGCCATGCCCCCGAGCGCCGCGACGAGCCTCAGCGCGCGCATGCCGTGCCCTCCTCGGGAAACGTCGGAACGGCGGTGATGCGGCAGCCCGGACAATCCTCCGCTCGCTCGACGCGCGTGCGCCGCCCCAGCAGCGTGTTCCCATCCAGCACATGCAGCGTCGCCTCGCCCGGCACCCGGCGCGCGGCGCCCGCGAGCAACTCCAGCACCAGCAGCGCCTGCACCGAGCCCACCAGCCCCGCCAACGAGCCGAGCACTCCCGCCTGCGCGCACGTGGGCACCGAGTCCGGCGGAGGTGGCGATTCATAGAGGCAGCGCAGACAGGGCCCCTGGGGCTCCACGCGCATCGCCTGCCCCTGCATCCGCAGCACCCCGCCGTAGACGAGCGGCACCCCCGTGAGCACCGCCACATCCGAGAGGAAGAACTTCGTCGCCACGCCATCCGTCGCATCGATGACGGCATCGTGCGCGCGGAACAGGCCCTCCACGTTGTCGGCGTCCACGCGCTCCGCGAGCACGTCCGTCGTCAGCGCCGGGAAGGCCCGCATGAGGCCCGCGGCCGCGGACTCCGCCTTGTTGCGCCCCACGTCCTCGGCGCGGTGCCAGAGCTGCCGGGGCAGGTTCGTCACGTCCACGCGGTCCGGATCCGCCAGCGTCAGGTGGCCGACACCCGCCTGCGCCAACGCCAGCGAGGCCGGACAGCCAAGCCCGCCTGCTCCCACGACGAGCACCCGCGAGCGCTCGATGCGGGATGCGTGAGGAATCCGGGGATGGTGGTGCTCTTCTGGTCCGTGCATCGGTTGCTGCTCCGCGAGGGCGGATCCGAATAACGTGCGGGACCCTGCGTCGCACCTGACAACAGTCGGGCGCAGGCGCCCTTTCCACAGCCAGGACATATGAGAAACCTGACCGGCGTGCTCGTCTTTTCCACCACCCTGCTGCTCGTCCACGGGTGCCACAAGAACACCGGCGAGGCCCAGGGCCCCGCGGACGCGTCGGCTCCCACCACCGCCCCCCAGGGCCCGACTGAAGCAGCTCCGTTCCCCTCCGACAGCGGACAGGCACTCCAGGAAGGCGCCCCCGTGGAGCCCCAGAAGGCCGGCTTCGACTCCGGCACGCTCGCGTCCGACACTCCCGACGCGGCCACTCCCTCCCAGGGCGGGCCCAAGGACTCCGGCACCTCCGACGCCACCAAGTCCTCCCAGGGCAACCTCAAGGAGACCAACACCCCGGAGGCGCACCGGGCCGCGCTCGAGTCCTGCGTGGACCGCTGGCTCAAGAAGCACGGCCTGGACTCCTTCGGCAACGCCGAGGGCACCATGTACGCGGGCGGCACGCCCCTGTTCGACGAGCGCACCGGCGAGTCCACGGACCGGATGGCCTACGTGTTCAGCCAGAAGCCGGAGGTCCGCAAGGTCTGCATGAAGGGCTCGGCCGCGAAGTAGCCGCGGCAGCCCCGCATGCCTCCCCGCCCGCCGGGGAGGTGGGCGAAGCACCCCAGGGATTCCCGCACACCCGGCGGCTCCCGTAAGCTGCCCCCAATGAATTCGAATCTCGCCCTCGGCGAGGAGACCCCGGCGGCCAATGACCTCCGCGCGCGAGTGCGCGAGGTCCTCCTGCGCCGCAAGCTGACGGACAGCGTCTCCACGGAGCAGGCCACCGCGTCCTGGGAACAGGACCGGTTCGTCGCCCGGGCCCGCGCCCTCTTCTACGCGCGAATGATGTTCCTCACGCTGGGACTGCTCATCCTGGCGGTGCCCACCTGGAGCGGCTACTTCGGTCTCACCGGAGCCTTCTCCTTCCTGGGCTACTTCACGATGCTGCTCTACAGCGTCGCGAACCTGCTCGTCATCGACCACCCCAAGGCCGGCCGGTGGGTGACGTACACCACGCTGTGCCTGGACCTCCTCATCCTGGTGGTCCTCATCGCCAAGCCCGCGGTGGGCGGCGGTCTGCAGAGCCCGCTGCTCGCCACGCAGCTGCTCTTCACCACCCTCTTCTCCATCCTGTACCCCAAGCCGCTCGCCATCCTCCCGCCGCTGCTGGCGCTGCCGATAACGACGCGACTGGACCTGCTCCTCAACCGCTCCGTGACGGCGGTGGAGCTGCTCACGCTGCTCTGGTACCTGGCCCTCAACTTCATCATCGTCTACGTGCTCGTGTACCTGAACGAGCGCGAGGCCGCCGCGCACCGCGAAGTCGTGGCCCTCCAGGGCGACCTCAAGGAGCTGGCCGTGGTGGAGGAGCGCAACCGGCTGGCGCGAGAGATTCACGACGGCCTGGGCGCGTCGCTCTCGTCGATGATCATCCAGGCGGAGTACATCCTGAACCTCGCGCGCGAGGACGGCCTGCGCGAGGAGATTCGCGAGCTGAAGACCACCGCCGAGGAGTCCATCGAGGAGCTGCGCCGCAGCCTGCGGATGATGCACGAGGACTTCGAGCTGTCGCAGGGCCTGGAGGACTACGCCAAGACGTTCCAGGAGCGCACGGGCATGTCCATCCAGTTCGAGCGCACGGGCCTGCAGCGCAAGCTGTCCCCCGACGCGCAGCTCGCCCTGTTCCGAATCCTCCAGGAGTGCCTCTCCAACGCGGTGAAGCACGCCGAGGCGAAGCTCGTGCAGGTGAAGCTCGACTACGCGGAGGACCGCGTGCACCTCATCGTCCACGACAACGGCAAGGGCTTCGACCCTCAGCGCACGCCGCGCGGACACTACGGCCTGCTGAACATGCGCGAGCGCGCCATGAAGCTCGGCGGTCAGCTCATCGTGGATTCGTCACCGGGCTCGGGCGCCCAGGTGGCCTTCTCCCTCCCCTGCCCCCCGACATGACCGGAGCCCCCGTGGACGCCCCGCAGCCCACTTCCACCCCCGCGCAGCCGCCCATCCGCGTCTTCGTCGTGGAAGACCAGACGAAGATCCTCAAGAACCAGCTCCGCCTCTTCGAGGGTCACCCGGAGATCGACATCGTCGGCACCGCGCTGTCCGGCGAGGCCGCGCTGGAGGAAGTCCCGCGCCTCATGCCCGACGTCCTCCTGTTGGACCTGGGCCTGCCGCGCATGAGCGGCATCGACGTGACGCGCGAAATCAAGGCCGTCTACCCGAAGATGGAGATCCTCATCTTCACCATCTTCGACGAGGAGGACAAAGTCCTCGAGGCCGTGAAGGCCGGGGCATCCGGTTACATGCTCAAGGGCTCGCCGGTCGACAAGATCATCGAGGCCATCAAGGAAGTCCGCGCCGGTGGCACCGTCATCCAGCCCAACCTCGCGCGCAGGCTCTTGCGTCACTTCCGCGTCGACCCGGACGCCGCCCCCGTCCCTTCCGAGCCCGCCTCACCCCCGCCCGCACCCGCGCCCGCGATGAACCCCTCTCCGGAGGAACCCCCTCTCAAGCCGCTGTCGGACCGCGAGCGCGAAATCCTCCAGCTCATCGCCAAGGGCGTCTCCAACAGCGAGGCCGCCCGGCTCCTCACCCTCAGCAAGGCCACCATCCGCACCCACCTGGAGCACATCTACCGGAAGCTGGAGGTGACCAACCGCGTCGAGGCCGTCACCGAGGGAATCCGCAAGGGCCTCATTTCGGTGTGACGCGAGTTTTTCAAGCAAGCTCCAAAACCCGACATTCCCCGCTTTATCCCACCAAAGCCGCAACTCACGGACATGGGCGCCGATAAATCTCTTGTACGAAGCCTTCCGCCTTCGGCGAGAGAAAGAGGCCCTCCATGCTCCAGGTCGGTACGCGCGGTTCGGATGTGACGCGGCTGCAGAAGACCCTGGCCAAGGCCGGTTACAACCCCGGCACGGCGGACGGAATCTTCGGCGCGAAGACGAAGGCGGCGGTGGTCGCCTACCAGCGCAAGCACGGGCTGCAGGCGGACGGAATCGTGGGCAACAACACGGGCCGCTCCGTCTTCAACTCGCGCAACCAGGACATGTGGGACGGCAAGCCGGACGGCGCGAAGGGCCCCGGCGGCGTCCCCGGCAACTTCCCGGTGAACGGCTCCAACCGCCAGAAGCTCGACTTCGCGTCGAACCTGGCCCGGCAGATGGGGCTCACCATCACCTCGACGACGGGCGGCAAGCACACGCCGGGCTCGTACCACTACAAGGGCCGCGCCATCGACGTGGCGGGCAGCCCGGCGAAGATGGCCGAGTACTACACGCGCCTGGCGGGCACGAAGCCCACCGAGCTGTTCTATGACCCGAAGGGCGGCATCAAGAACGGCACGCCCATTGGCGCCATCGGTGGCCACGGCGACCACGTGCACGTCGCGTACTGAGTCCCCGCCACACGCAGGACACGCCGGGCCCGGTGGGAGGACGACTCCCGACCGGGCCTTCGTGCATCAGGGCTTCGCCGCGCCCGCGGCCTCCACGACCAGGTCCGCGTAGCGGTTGGCCGGGTCCTCCGGCCGCGTGCCGTCGCGGAAGTAGAACGTGTGTTCGTCCCACGCGTCGGGCCTGGTGTCGTTGGCGAACATCCACAGCGCGCCAGCACCCACGCCTGACTTGCGCATGCACTCCAGCCAGCCGCGATACAGCGCGCGGCGCTGGGACAAATCAAGAGCCCCCTCGTTGCGCAGGCCCAACTCGCCCACGAACAACGGCTTGCCCAGTCCCCGGGCGATGGCCGCGTGCTCGCGAATCCACCGCGCTCCCGCCTCGGCCATGTCCGTGTCGTCCAGGCCCCACGACTCCGGATAGAAGTGCACCGACGCGAAGTCGATGTACGGCGACGCGGTGTTGCGCGTGAAGCTGGAGCCGGGCGTGCGCAGCATCGTCGTGCCCGCGCGAGCCCAGAAGGCGCCATCGTAACCCTCCGACGATGGCTCGAAGCCCTCCTCTCCCGTGCCCACCTGGTGGCCCGGCGCGCGGGACTTCACCTCGCGCGCCACCTCATCCACCCACGCCCGCATGCGCGCGCCCTCCGCGTCCAGGCCACGGCCGCGCGGCTCGTTGAGCAACTCCCACGCGAGCACCGCCGGATGATCGCCGTAGCGGATGCCGTCCTCCGTGTTCACCCGCTCCAACATCCGCGCGATGTGCTCCTTGTAGAGCGCCACGACGCCGGGGTCCGTGAAGAAGCGCGGGTCGCCCTGGATGGGAGAAGGCAGCCCCGCCCACGTCACATACTGGCGCGTGCCACCGTACGCATCCCAGTAGTTGCCGAGCGTGAGCACCAGCCTGACGCCATGCACGCGCGCACGGGCGAGCACCCGGTCCAACCCTCGGAAGGCGACCTCGTCGTACTGGAGCGGACCCACCTGGATGGTGCTGTCGCCCACCTTCTCCGGCGCTTCGTTGTGGCCGTTGGTCCGCAGCGCCACCGCGCCGAGCGCCGCCGCCTTGGCCAGCACCTCCTCGACGACGGGTGACTCATGCAGCCCTCGGCGCACGTCACGCGCGGCCTCCTCCTGGAGGAAATAGGAGTTGAGCACCATGCTGCCCACCGGCAGGCGCTCCAGGCGCAGGGGCTCGGCGCTCCCACAGTCGGCCGCCGTGGCTTCCAACATGACGGGCTCTCCCTCACCACACGCGCACAGCAGGAGGACGGGCGCGAGACACGGACTCCAGCGCGGCGAGAACATGGAGCGCATGGTAACGGATGGGCTAGGTTGATGCCCGACATGGAGCTCCGACTCGAAGGCGTGTCCAAGACGTATCCCAATGGAACGCGGGCGTTGCACGACGTCACCCTCACCATTCCACGCGGCATGTTCGGACTGCTCGGCCCCAACGGTGCCGGAAAGTCGACGCTCATGCGCAGCATCGCCACGCTGCAGGACGTGGACGGCGGGACGATGACGTTCGACGGCATCGACGTGCGCCGCGACAAGGACAAGCTGCGCGACGTGTTGGGCTTCCTGCCCCAGGACTTCGGCGTGTACCCCAAGGTGACGGCCTGGGACATGCTGGACCACCTGGCGCAGCTCAAGGGCCTGTCGCAGCGCCGCCCGCGCCATGACGCCGTGAAGGCGCTGCTCACCAAGACGAACCTCTGGGAGCACCGCGACAGGCGCCTCGGCGGCTTCTCCGGCGGCATGAAGCAGCGCTTCGGCATCGCCCAGGCGCTGCTGGGAGACCCCAAGCTGCTCATCGTCGACGAGCCCACCGCGGGCCTGGACCCGGCCGAGCGCTTCCGCTTCCACAACCTGCTGGCCGAAATCAGCGCGGACGTCGTGGTGCTCCTGTCCACGCACATCGTCTCGGACGTGGCGGACCTCTGCCAGAACATGGCCATCCTCGCCCAGGGCAACGTCGTCACGAGCGGCCACCCGCTCCGGCTGGTGGACGCGCTGCAGGGCCGCGTATGGAAGCGCTTCGTCACGAAGCAGGAGGAGCTGGACGCGCTGACGAAGGAGCTGGAGGTCATCGCCGTCCGGCGCGTGGCGGGCCAGCGGCTGGTGCACGTCCACGCGGAGAGCGCACCGGCGGGCTTCGAGCCGGCGACTCCCGACCTGGAGGACGTCTACTTCCACGCGCTGTCACGCGCGTCGAAGAAGGCGTGAGCGAGGACACCCCATGTTCAGCGCTCTCGTGACGTTCGAATTGCGGCGCCGGGTCAAGATGCTCTCGACCTGGATCTACGCCGCCGTGCTGGCCGGCGCCGGCCTGCTGATGATGCTGGCCTCGGGCGGAGTCTTCCGCAGCGTCTCCGCCAGCTCCGGCTCCGAGCGCGTGCTCGCCAACAGCCCGCACACGCTCTTCGCCTTCATCACCACCATCTCCCTCTTCGGCCTCTTCATGGTCGCGGCCATCTTCGGCCAGGCCGCGCATCAGGACTTCGGCCACGGCACGTGGATGCTCATCTTCACGAAGAACGTGAAGAAGGCGCCGTACCTGCTCGGCCGTTTCCTGGGCGCGTACCTCTTCAGCGCCAGCCTGATGCTGGCCATCATCCCCGGCCTGCTCGTGGGCGCCGGCGTCGTGTGGCTGGTCGACAAGACACAACTGGGGCCGCACCAGACGTTCGCGTACCTCTGGCCGTACCTGGTGGGCGTGTGGCCCACGCTGTTGTTCGCGGGGACGGTGTTCTTCTCGCTGGCCGCGCTCACGCGCCGCATGGCCCCGGTGTACGTGGGCATGGTGGTGCTGGTGCTGGGCTACCTGGTCATCAGCTCCGCCATGTCGGACGTGGCCAACCAGGACCTCGGCTCGGTGTTGGACCCCTTCGGGTTCACCAGCATCGAGAACACGACGCGGTACTGGACGCCCGCGGAGCGAAACCGGGACCTCATTCCGTTCACCGGCCTGCTGCTCGTCAACCGGCTCCTGTGGAGCGCCGTGGCCGCCATGCTGCTGGGCCTCACGGTGGCGCGCTTCCGGACCACCGTGGAGGAGCACAGCGGCGCTCGCCCCGCGGCGCGAGAGGAGACGACCTCGGCGCCCGTGGCCATCCCCACCACGCGGGCCGCGCCCACGTTCGGCAGTTGGGTGCGCACGGCGCTGTCCTCCGCGTGGCTGTCGTTCCGCGACGTGGTGCGCTCTCCGGTGTACTGGTCCTTTGTCGTCGCGGGCCTGTCCTTCGTGACCATCGCCTCGCTGCTGTCCAAGCAGATCTTCGGCACCGCGACGCTGCCCGTGACGTGGCAGGCGCTGGAGGTCGCCACGTCCACCTTCCACCCCTTCGTGCTCATCACCCTGACGTTCTACGCGGGGGAGCTGGTGTGGAAGGAGCGGGACGCGGGCCTGGGTGACATCGTCGACGCGACGAGGGCCCCCACGTGGGTCGGCTACTCCGCGAAGTTCGGGGCGCTGCTGCTGGTGGTGCTGTCACTCAAGGGCGTCGTCGCGCTGGCGACGGTCATCTCCCAGGTGAGCCGAGGCTTCTTCGACATCGAGTGGTGGCTGTACTTCACGGACATCCTGGTGCTCGACTTCACGCACAACATCCTCCTGTGCGTGCTGGCCTTCTTCGCGCAGGTGCTCATCCACCAGAAGTACGTCGCGTACCTGGTGATGGTGCTCTACTTCGCCTCGCAGGCCGCGCTGGGGCTCCTGGGCGTCGAGGACCCGCTGGTGCGCTATGGCGCGGAGCCCTCGGCGCCGTACTCGGACCTGAACGGGTATGGCCACTTCCTGGCCGCAGTCGCGTGGCACCGCCTGTACTGGTACGGCCTGGCCACGCTCATGGTGGCCGTGGGCGCGCTGCTCGTCGTCCGAGGGCGCGCGACGGCCTGGAAGGAGCGACTCGCCGAGGCACGTGCCCGCCGCACCCGGGCCTGGACGCTGACTGCCACTGTCGCGTCGCTCGTGTTCGTGGGGACCGGCGCGTTCATCACCTACAACACGCGCTTCCTCCATCCCTACGTCACGGCGAAGGACAGCGAGCGCGCAACGGCCCGCTACGAGAAGGAGTACAAATCCTTCGCCGCCCTGCCCCATCCGCGCGTTACCGAGGTGGACGTCACCTTCCACATCCACCCGGAAGAGCGCCGCATGGAGGCGCTGGGCACCTATCGCGTGCGCAACAAGACGGAGCAGCCCATCTCCAAGGTGCTCCTGTCGTTGCCTCGTGACGCGCGTGTACGCAAGCTGTCCCTGGCCGGCGTCGACAAGCCCGTGAGCCACGACGAGCCGCTCGGCCTCTTCGTCTTCGAGCTGCCCACGCCGCTGACGCCCGGCGGCGAGGCGGACCTCGCCTTCGACCTGGAGTACGCGCCGCGCGGAATGAGGCATGGCTCGTCACGCACGGACATCGTCGAGAACGGCACCTTCTTCAACAGCGACAACCTCCCCACGCTGGGCTACCAGGAGGACGCGGAGCTGGTGGAGGACGGTGACCGCAAGGAGTACGGACTGGCGCCCAAGGAGCGCCTGCCGGACCGCGATGACCCGAAGGCCAAGGCCGACAACTACATCACCTCGGACGCGGACTTCGTCAGCTTCCAGGCCACGGTGAGCACGTCACCGGATCAGCTCGCCCTCGCGCCCGGCTACCTGGAGAAGGAGTGGACCGAGGGGGGCCGTCGCTTCTTCCGCTACAAGATGGACCAGCCCATCCTCAAGTTCTACTCGGTGCTGTCCGCGCGCTACGCGGTGGCGCGGGACACGTGGAAGAACGTGGCGCTGGAGATCTACCACCACCCCAAGCACACCTATAACCTGGACCGGATGATGCGCGGGATGAAGGACGCGCTGGAGTACTGCACGGAGAACTTCGGGCCGTACCAGCACCGGCAGGCTCGCATCCTGGAGTTCCCCCGCTACGGGGCCTTCGCGCAGTCCTTCCCCAACACGATTCCGTACTCGGAATCCATCGGCTTCATCGCCCGCGTGCGGGACGGCACCGCCGATGACGTGGACTACCCGTACTACGTCACCGCGCACGAGATTGCGCACCAATGGTGGGCGCACCAGGTGGTGGGCGCGCGCGCGCAGGGCGCCACCATGACGTCGGAGACGATGTCCCAGTACACCGCGCTGATGGTGATGAAGCACCGCTTCGGCGCGACGAAGATGAAGCGCTTCCTCAAGTTCGAGCTGGACGGCTACCTCATGGGCCGCGCGCTGGAGCGCAAGAAGGAAGTGTCGCTGTCCCGCGTGGAGAACCAGCAGTACATCCACTACCAGAAGGGCAGCCTCGCCATGTACGCGCTGCAGGACTTCATCGGCGAGGAGCGCGTCAACCGCGCCATGAAGCGCTACGTGGAGAAGGTCCGCTTCCAGGGGCCGCCGTACACGGGCTCCGCGGAGCTGCTCGGCTTCCTGCGCGAGGAGACGCCGCCGGAGTATCAGTACCTCCTGGAGGACCTCTTCGAGACCATCACCCTCTACGACAACCGCGCGGTGTCCGCGACGATGCGGCAGAACGCCCAGGGGACGTGGGACGTCACGCTCAAGGTGCTCGCGAAGAAGTTCCGCAGCGACGACAAGGGCAACCAGACGGAGCTGGAGTTCTCCGACTGGATGGACGTGGGCGCGCTCGACAGCAACGGCGAGGCGCTGTTCCTGGAGAAGCGCAAGGTGAGCCAGGGAGAATCGGAGCTCACCTTCACCGTGCCGGTGCAGCCGGCGGAGGTCGGCGTGGATCCCCTCAACAAGCTCATCGACCGCCAGTCGCAGGACAACGTGACGGAGCCCAAGGTGGGCGCGGAGGTCGCGATGGGGAGCCCCACCCAGCCCTGAGCAGCACGTCTGACGAGGGCTTCACCAGCGGAGGCGCAGGTCGAAGCCCTCGTTCTCATACCGCTCCACATTCACCGTGACGCTCAGGGCGCCTGCCTGCTTCAGGGCGCCCTCGCACGTGCCGGCGGCGGCCTCCGCGGGGAACGGGTACCCGCGGAACTTCACCCGATAGTCCTGGGGCGCCAGCAACTGGGTCTGGATGTCCACCGGCTCGAACACGGAGCTGAAGCTGAGCGCCACGCGCCTCATCGCCCGCTCCGGGCCGGCCACCTTGAGGGCCATGCCCACTACCCGGCCCACCAGCGTTTCGAAGTACTGGCGGAGCAAGTCCCGTCCCAGCGCCCGCTGCGCCTGCTGCAGCGGGAGTCCCGCGTACGTCGTGCGCAACACCACCCCCTGGCAGGCGATGAACACGGAGCTGGGGTAGCTGGCCCGGGGCTTGTCCACGTCGTAGCCGGCGGCGAGGAACTCGGCGCGCATGGCCGCGTCGGGGTTCGCGCAGCGGACCAGTGACTCGAACAACGTGGACTGGACTTTGACCTCGGTCGGCATGTGGGACGACACCCTAGGGGAGCTGCGTCATCCGGTCATGACGCGGTGACCCATGACGGGGTTGGACCTCCGCCCTGGCCCCCGGAACCGCACTACGAGTCCACGCGCTCCTGGACCTCGAAGCGCCCCGCGGTGACGACGTGCTTGTCCTCCACCACGAGCTTCGCGGCGCGCAGCGTCCCTCGGACCTCCAGTGCGTAGTCGTTGGCCTGCACCTGGACGTGCGTGGCCTCCAGGTTGCCGCCGATGATGACCGGGCCCTGGGACTTGAGCGTCTCGCAGGTGAAGTCACCGCCGACGAAGAGCGAGGCGCCTTGGAGGTTGGCGGCCCCACCCTTCACCGTCAGGTTGCCCGTCACCATCAACGCGCCGACCTTCAGCGGGCCTTCGACCTCCAGGTTTCCGTGATGGACGTAGCTCGACTTGGAGACCTTCTTCACGTTCTTGTCCTTGGGCGGTTCCGCGATGGCTGCCTGGATGAGCCCGATGCCCGCGAAGACGATGTCCGGGTTCATCGCGGCCTGCTCCTCGATGCCCTCGAAGAACGCGTCGACGGAGACGCAGTGCGCCTCCACGAAGACCGCGTCCATGATGAGGCGGAGCTTCTCCCACGACGCGGGACGCACGCCCGACGGCGCGGTGCTTTCGAGATACCGGAGGACCTTCTCCTCCGACAGGCCTTTAAGCTTCTTGGGCGGAGGCGGGCGCTGGGACTTGGTCGGCAGCAGCAGCTCCACCAGCAGGGCCGGCACCTTGCGGCTGTGGCGCGAGGTCCGTGCCGCGCCCAGGACGCTCCGTCCTCCGGGAGTCAGGCCGCGGGGGTCCGCGCCCTGCTCGATGAGGAAGCGAACCACGCGGTCCGCGCCGAACTCCGCCGCGCGGTGCAGTGGCGTGTCGTAGCCGTATGGCGCGAGGAGGTCGGCGCCATACTCCCGCAGGAGATGGAGGAGCTCCACGTTGTTCTGGGTGACGGCGAGCAGCACCGGCGTGTGGTGGTTCTGGTCCGCGAAGTCCAGGCTCACGCCCCCGGCGAGCATCTGGCGGATCTTCCCGAGCGTCACGTCGTTCTCCGCGCGCTCCTTGGCCAGGCGTTCGTCGAAGCTGGCCGCCTCGTAGACCTGGACATGGTCCTCGAGGTGTTTATGGCTCTGGACTTGTCGGATGAGTTTGGTCAGCTCGTACTGCTGTTCCGTCATGGTGCGTGGCCTCGAAGCTTCGCGAATCCATCGCGTGACCCGAGCGCGAATGCAACCACGGACACGGCTCACGCCTCAGTCCGCGCGCGTTCCCCCCAGCGAGGGCAGTTGCCGACGGAGGAACTCGCCAGGAGGGCCTCCCGTGAACTGCCGGAAGTCGCGAATGAGGTGGGCCTGGTCGAAGTAGCCCTGCTCCAACGCGAGCCTCGCCCAGCTCTCCGCCACGCCGGACTTCAGCATCTGGATGACGCGGTCGAAGCGGATGAGCCGCGCGAGCAGCTTGGGCGTCAGGCCCAGCTCCTGACCACAGCGCGCGATGACGTGCTTCTGGCTGAAGCCCAGCTCCCGGGCCAATTCGCCAATCTCCACCTGGCCGCCACTGGCGCGCAGCCGCTGCCACGTCCAGGTGATGACGGGCGACACCTCGCGCGCCGCGAGGATGCGCGAGAGGAGGAGCTGATCCACCAGCGCGAAGCGGGCCTCCCAGGACGGCGCCTCCACCAGTCGCTCCGTCAACAACGCCCCCTCCGCGCCGAGCACCGACTCCAGTCCGATGACCTGCCGCGCGAGGTGATGCAGCGGCATTCCGAAGAACAGGCGCGCCCCCACGGGCGTGAAGTTCACCTGCATGCCGTTCATCGAACCCGACGTCTCGGTGATGGAGTACGTGTCATCCAGCCCCGCGACGAAGCCGACCGGATGTCGTCCGAGGGGCCGCCCCGTTCGAGGGTCGACGATGCGCAGCGGCGGTCCGAAGTCGATGATGAGCACGACTTGCGGCGCGGGGAGCTCGCGACGACGCACCGGGCCAGGGGTGGACTCGCGATAGCCACAGTAGTTGTGGACGTGCTCGCGCAGTCGGGCGTCGGGCGTGCCGTCCACCAGCTCCCAACCGCCCTGCTCGGAGGCCTGCCGGACCACTCGAGTAAGGGGGCTTTGCGTGGTCATGCGGCACCCTCCGAGGACACGCCGTGTTGACGCCTTAGCATGGCCTCCAGTGCCAATAAGGGACTTCAGGCGCCCGCCAACAAGACCCGGGCTCACCTCGCCATTGCCGCGGCCCGTTTTTGCGCCTATGGGACGGGAACGGCCCGTCTCACGGTGCCACTCCCCTGCGAGGACACAGCATGTCGCAAGTGCCTCTTCACATCGCCACCGAGTTCCCGGCTCGCTCGCTCGAAGAGTGGCGCCGGCTGGTGGACAAGGACCTGAAGGGAAAGCCCTTCACGTCGCTCCAGTCACCGCTGGATGGTGGACTGACGCTTCAGCCCCTCTACGCTTCCCAGGACACCCCGCCGCCCCCGCCCCCGGGCGTCGCGCCGTACGTGCGAGGCACGAACGCCCTGGGCCACACCGAGGGTGGATGGCTGGTGTGCCAGGAGTACGCCGAGCCCGATATCGCCATCGCCGCCGAGGCCATCCGCAATGACCTGGAGCGCGGCACCCTGGCGGTCTGGCTGTGCCTGGGCCCCACTCGCGGCATCCCCGTGAAGGACGAGGGCACGATGGAGCGGCTCTTGTCCTCCGTGCTCCTGGCCCGCACTCCCGTGCACCTGGAGTCCGAATCGGCGCCCGTCTCCATGGCGTCCCTGCTGCTGGGCGTCGCCACGAAGGCCGGTGTGTCGCACCAGGCGCTGAGCGGCTCGCTGGGCATCGACCCGCTGGGCATCCTCGCTCGCACCGGCGCGATGCCGGGTGGCGTCGACGGGACGTTCACCGAGGCCGCGCCGCTCGTCACGTCACTGCGCGAGAGTGCGCCGGAGCTGCGCGCGCTGCTCGTCTCGACACGGGCGTACTCGGACGCGGGCGCCACGTCGGTGCATGAGCTGGCGTGGGCCATCGCCACGGGCGTCGAGTACCTGCGCGGGATGGAGCGCGCGGGCGTGTCGCCGGAGGTCGCGGCGCGCTCGGTACAGTTCGCGCTGTCCGTCGGCGGACAGTTCTTCCCGGAGATTGCAAAGCTGCGCGCCGCACGGCTGCTCTGGGCCAAGGTCGTCGCCGCGTCGGGCGGGTCCCCCGAGGCGCAGGCCATGCGGCTGCACGCGCGCACCGCGAGCGCCACGAAGACGCAACGCGACCCGTGGGTGAACATCCTGCGCGGCACGGCCGAGTCCTTCGCCGCCGTCGTCGCGGGCGCGGACAGCATCAGCACGTCACCCTTCGACGAGCCCCTGGGTCCTCCCGACGAGGGCGCGCGCAGACTGGCGCGCAACACGCAGCTCATCCTGCGCGACGAATCCAGCCTCAACCGCGTCGCGGACCCCGCGGGCGGCAGCTACTACCTGGAGCAGCTCACCACCGAAATCGCGCGCGCGGCCTGGACGGAGCTGCAGCGAATCGAGGGCCTGGGCGGCATGGAGAAGGCTCTTGCTCAAGGCGATATCGCCCGCGTGCTCACGGAGACGCGCGCGGCGCGGGACAAGGCCGTGCGCACGCGCAAGCATCCCATCGTCGGCGTGAGTGAGTTCCCCTTCCTGGGGGAGACGCCCGTGAAGCGCGAGGCCCGCAAGGCCCCTGGCACCAAGGAGAGCGCGGAGGCGAGCAAGAGCGTGGGCCTCAAGCCCTCTCGCCTCTCGGAGCCCTTCGAGCTGCTGCGCGACGCGAGTGATCGCACGCTCGCGGCGAAGGGCCAGCGCCCCGCCGCGTTCCTCGCGAGCCTGGGCGCGGTAGCGGAGCACACGACACGGTCCATGTGGGTCGTCAACGCGCTGGCCGCGGGAGGCATCGAGTCGCGAGAGAAGCACGGCTTCGCCGACCCGGCCGCCGCCGTGGCCGCCTTTGAGGAGTCGGGCGCGTCCCTCGCGGTCATCTCCGGACCGGACGCGATGTATCCCGAGTGGGTGCCCGCGCTGACGGGCCAGCTCAAGGCCAAGGGCGCTCGAGTGGTCGCCGTGGCGGGTCGTCCTGGTGACCACGAGGCCGCGTTCCGCGCGGCGGGTGTGGACCTCTTCATCTACGCGGGAGCGGACCTGTTCTCGCTCCTGTCCTCGCTGCACGCGCAGCTCGGAGTGGCCTGATGCGCACCCACGTCCCGAACTTCTCCGGCATCGACTTCGACGCTCCCGAGACACAGGCGCCTGCTCCCGCGCTCGACGCGCAGGGCAGCCAGGCCGCCGCCAGCCTGCGCGACGCCGAGCGCTGGGACACGCCCGAGGGCATCCCCGTCAAGCCCGTGTACACGCGCGAGGACCTGGCGGACGTCGAGCACCTGGGCTCGCTGCCGGGCCTGCCGCCCTTCGTGCGCGGTCCCTACTCCACCATGTACGTGCAGCAGCCGTGGACGGTGCGCCAGTACGCGGGCTTCTCCACGGCCGAGGCATCCAACGCCTTCTACCGACGCAACCTCGCGGCCGGGCAGAAGGGGCTGTCCATCGCGTTCGACCTCGCGACGCACCGG
>Ga0126314_10000162_pt1 | contig 34932 bp, 31 predicted proteins | sample Plot105B_FD_92535 | JGI IMG/M metagenome (GOLD analysis project Ga0126314, IMG submission 92535) | Serpentine soil microbial communities from UC McLaughlin Reserve, CA, USA - Plot105B | ecosystem: Environmental > Terrestrial > Soil > Grasslands | place: USA: UC McLaughlin Reserve, Lake County... | reverse complement strand
GAGGTTTGCTATGTATCAGTATTTTTTATAACGCCACCAATCAGTTTATTGTACAGCGTACATTGGCAGCGAAGAATGAATGGCACGCACGAATGGGCGTAATCTTTGGTGATTATCTGAAGTTTTTGTTACCTCTGCTCATTATCTTTCCAGCCCTTGTTGCACCCAAGCTTTTTCCAAACCTGGAAAAGCCAGATTTATTGTTTGCAACCCTTGTTGAAAATCTGCTACCGGCAGGGCTGATCGGTTTAGTCATGGCTGGTTTAATAGCTGCGGTAATGTCTCACCTTTCCGGTGCCATCAATTCGTGTACTACTATTTTAACCATGGATGTTTATTTGCCCTACATGAACAAGAATGCCACTGAAAAGCAGTCTGTCAACTTTGGTAAAATTACGGGAGTAATTGTGATCCTTCTCGGCATCATCTGCACCAGTTTACTCGCGCTATATTCGGAAAAGCCTATTTTTATATACCTGATGAATGCCTATGGATATTTTACGCCTGGGATTGCAACAATGTTCTTATTAGGAATACTCTGGAAACGGACGACTCATTCCGGAGCGGTTGTTGCTGGAATATTAACCATTCCACTCTCGCTGTTTATAGAATATCTTTTTCCTGATATGCCTTTTTTTAACAGAACCGGGATCGTGTTTTGGGTTTGTATGTTTAGCTGTATAATTGTGAGTTTGTTTACTAAGCAAAAGCCTGAGGAAGAGTTAGAGGGTTTGATCTGGAATCGTGAAAGCTTATCCTTGCCAAAGGAACAAAAAGGACAGCAAAAAGGCATACGCAACCCTTTTGTATGGTGGGCTTTAATTACGATTGTTGTGCTCTATTTTTACATCAGGTATGCTTAACTTCATTATTATCAAGGAATGAAAGTGTCCAATGTCTTAGAGCATACCGCACTTTTGGGGGAAGGACCAATTTGGGACCACAGGTCAGGAACGATCATATGGGTTGATATATTGAGGTCTCAGGTCATGCAGTTCAATCCTGAAACTAAGGCATTTCAAATTTCGAATGTAGGTAAAAATATCAGTGCACTGGCCATCAGAAAAGATGGTGGATTTGTTGCCGCTGCTAGAAATGGCTTTGGCTGGCTCGATTTAAAAAAGCCTTCGTTTACCTATGTCTCTCAACCAGAAATAGAGTTACAAAACAATAGATTCAATGATGGGAAATGTGATCCGAGAGGCCGTTTTTGGGCAGGATCTATGGATTGTAAGGACGGAAAGACTCTATGTGGAAGTCTATATTCCATAGACAGTAAATTATCTCCTTTGATAAAAATTGAACACGTGGGTTGTTCAAATGGACTTGCCTGGAGCCCGGATTGCGCTATATTCTATTATATCGATACGCCCACCAGGCAGGTTGTGGCTTACGACTATAATATAACCGATAGTTCAATTAGCAATAAACGTACTGTTATAGTTATTCCGGATGAAGAGGGTTTACCGGATGGCATGACCATAGATACAGACGGCATGTTGTGGATTGCCTGCTGGAATGGCTGGAGCGTTTCGAAATGGGACCCTTATACCGGAAATTTTCTTTCAAGTATCCGGCTACCTGTTTCCCAGGTAAGCTCCTGTACATTTGGGGGACCAAATCTCAGAGATTTATATATTAGCTCCGCAAGGGTTGGTTTAAATAGGTTGGAACTTCGGCAACAACCTTTGGCCGGATCATTATTTGTAGTTAAGGATTGTGATGCTAAGGGCATTCAGGCTTTCGAATTTAACGGTTAATTTTATGCCTATGATCAGACCTTTCGTTGGCGTGAACTGTAAAGTCTGTACAGGTGTCTCTAAATCTTGCGTTTGGCAGCAATTGCACCTTGATGGGGATTGTGTTATTTCTTTATCTGCAATGAAATCGATTGTAACTTACTTTTATCTTTTAATGTTAGGTAATATATTGTCGAGTTGACTGAAGCGGTCTTCCCAAATCCTCTTAAATTGTTCCAGCCAAGTATCAATTTCTTTCATTTTGTCTATTTCCAGTTGGTAATAGATTTCTCTTCCCTGATGTTCTTGTTTTATCAGTTCACATTCGGTAAGTATTCTCAAGTGCTTTGAAACGGCCTGTCGGGTCATATCAAAATGATCTGCAAGGGCATTTGGTGTCATGGCCTGTAATGCAATCAATGCAATGATTGCCCGTCTCGTTGGGTCGGCTATGGCCTGGAAAACATCTCTTCTCATTTATGCGGAATTTAAGAAACCAGTCAGTTGCAAATATAAGTGCAACTTTTCCGCTTCACAAGATTTTTGTTTTTTAAGGCTTTGAGCTTACTGCCGAAATTGCTAAAACGGGAAGGCTATCTAATTTCCGGAAATGCTTCACGGAGTGCCTTCGCTTCGGCTTTTGTTAATTTTGAAACACTGCCATGTCTGGCATCCGGAGGCATTGTTATATCCTTTTCCATTGTCCAGTGAAACAAATCGGCTGATGTTGAAATACCATATTGGTCGACCATGGGGTAATCATATAATAACAACCACCCAGGTTTTACAGGGTCTTTCATAACACTTGGCCCTTCAGTAATTACAGGAGCAATCTGCCCTTTATTTAGGGGGCCATTGTGAATTTTGTACGGGCCTTCTATTTTTTTTGATGTTGCTACACGGATTCCCCTGCGCTCGCCGGTTTTAACACCAAATTCTTCTTCCTTATGGAATAAATAGTAGGTCTCCTTGTGCCTGATTACTGTTCCGTCTATTACCGAATACGGAGGTTCAAATAATACTTTTGCGGGAGTAAAGGTTTTCCAGTCTGTTGTTTTGCAATACCAAAGCCTGCTTTCTTTCCAGCCTGTATCTTTAAATGAGGACGACCAGATGAGTGTGTACTCTTTTGTGGCTTCATCATAAAAGTATTCAGGAGCCCATATGTTCCTCACCAAGTCACCTGATTTATTTCTTACATCTTTCATCAAATGCAGGTTTTGGTCAAACTGCCAGTGAATTAAATCTTTGGAAGTAGCATAAATACAGGTTGGGCCAAATTTTTGACGGTCATCCTTGCTTGCCTTGCCGCCGGTTGCAATTAGCCGCCAAAGTCCGTCTGGTCCGCGATGGATAAACTGATCCCGCATAGGTTGCTCCCAGATGGGTTTGTTGTTATTTAATGGTGTCCAGTGACGGCCGTCTGAAGAGAGGGCGATATGCAACTGATCTATCAGCATGGGATCAGGAAGAGGTACTTCAACGGTTTCTCCCTTCGCGTTAATTTCAATACGTGTAGGATAGCGCTGGCGAAAGTAGGTGAGCATCCAGGTATCCTTTTCATTTTTAGGCTGTGCATGGGCTATCTGTAAAGACGAAGTTAGCAATGCAAATAATGACATATAGGCGGCAAGTCCTGAGAAATATTTCTTCATATTATATGATTCGAATAATAAATATACTGTTTAATTGACGCTACAAGTACTAGCGAACACAAACAATCGTTGCAAATGATGGTTTATACATATACTCTTGGTCCCAAAACAATAAAATTACTTCTTATGAAACTAAAGTCAGCACTTATTTTTTTACTATCTGCAAGTATGTTGTTTGCAAAAGCACAACGGATAGCCCCCGATCATGAAAAGGTTAAAGGTGGTGAGCTTATTATCCAGCCAATAACCCATGCTACGATGGTATTGACGTATCAGGGTAAAAACATTTACATTGATCCGACTGGTGGTGCGGAGGTGTTTAAAGGACTTGCTGGGCCGGATATTATTCTGATAACTGATATCCACGGCGATCATTTTGACCCTAAAACGATTGATGCCATTAATACGAGTAAAGCGATGCTTATTGTTCCTCAGGCTGTGGCAGACAAGTTACCCGATAATTATGACAAGGAAAAACTGGTTATTTTGAAGAATGGGGATAAAACCTTACAGGCGGGTATTTCAATTACCGCATTCCCCATGTACAATCTTCCGGACGCAGAAAATGCAAACTATCACATCAGGGGAAGAGGAAATGGCTATATCCTGGAAATTGGCGGCAAAAACATTTACATCTCTGGTGATACCGCAGATACTCCGGAAATGCGTGCCTTAAAGGATATCGACATCGCTTTTATATGCATGAACCTTCCCTATACTATGGATGTAAATGGTGCAGCACAAGGTGTTCTTGCTTTTAAGCCTAAAGTAGTTTATCCTTATCATTACAAAGGTCAGGATGTGAAAATATTTACTACTCTGGTCAATACCTCGGATAAGAATATAGATGTAAGGCTGCGTAACTGGTATCCCAATGAACCTAAGTAAGGAAAAATTGGCGAGTTGGAGCAGTTAATTTAGCTGTAATACATGCGCTTGACTCAAATTTTCATGTGCTTTTTAGTAAAATTCTATATATTTAAGGGCGGTTTGAGCCGCCACGGTACTATTTACTTAATCAATCAAACAAATGAGAAAACTACTTGCAGTCTGCGCTGTCCCACTTTTTTTTATCTCGTGTTCCAGTGTAAAGCAAAATAAGGCGGACCAATGGGTAAGCCTCTTTGATGGCAAAACCCTTAACGGATGGAAGAAAAATCAGAATCCGGAGACGTTTAGTGTTGAAAACGGAGCTATAAAAGTAGCAGGCCCGATCTCGCATTTATTTTATGATGGTCCTGTAAGCAATCATGATTTTAAAAATTTTGAGTTCAAGGCTATGGTGATGACTAAACCAAAAGCCAATTCAGGTATTTTTATTCATACTACCTTTCAGCAGGAGGGTTTTCCAGATAAAGGATACGAGGTTCAGGTAAATAATTCGCAAAGTGACTGGCGTAGAACAGGCAGCTTGTATGGGGTTAAGGATGTTAAAGAAACATACGTGAAAGATGATGAGTGGTATGAAGAATATATTATGGTTAAGGATAAAACAGTAACCATCAAAATCAATGGTAAAACTGTCGTTGAATATACAGAACCGGAAGAAGAAGGCAAAAAAAATGCCGGAGGCAAAGCATTTTCGAGCGGAACTTTTGCATTGCAGGGACATGACCCGGGCAGTGTCGTATTTTACAAGGATATTCAGGTAAGGCTCCTTCCAAATTAAGTCACGCCACCACCAGAGCTGTATTCGTTTGTGATTAACCCTAATGGGGGTTAAGATTGAACGGGTACAGCTCTTATTTTTTAGTAATGGGGCTGAACCTATCCGGGCACTTGCTCATGTTCCTGCAGGTTATCATTGAGATAGTTATGCATAGGGTATATGATCGGTTCAAGTCAGAAGATTGAAGCTGGCGATTTCATGTAGTATACTGTTTAAACTACTATTGTTCTGAATGTCAGGTTAACTCTTGACCTTATTGCTGACTTTGTGGGTGGCAGTCTGTGGAGCCAATGTGTTTGTGTAATACCCTTCATAACAAGGAGGCTCCCATGCTCTAATATCAAAGACACCCGTTCCTTTGTTTGCTTGTGTTTAAAAGAGAACTTTCTTTCTGCACCGAAGCTCATGGAGGCGATCGCACCATTTTTTTTCAGATCCTTTTCGCCATCGCTGTGCCACGCCATACCCTCATCTCCACTATGATACAGGTTCAGCAGACAGGAATTGAATATCTCTCCGCTTCTTCGTTGTGCAATCTCCTTAAGTAACAGCAATTCTTTGGTCCAGGGCAGCGCTCTTTTAGTAATATTCGAGTAAGTGTATTCAAATTCCTGATCTCCGTACCAGGCTACTTTTCTTTTTGTCAAAATATGCTTGCCAAAAATAACCGCCTGATCATTTTTCCATTCGATACCACGAAGCAGCTCATCCAGATGTAGATCAGCGACAGCCACAGACATCAATCTACCATAATAATTTACTGTGCCATCATGAGGTAACAGATTCGTGTCTTCTTCAGCAAGGCTATTGAACAGATCCATTCTTCCAATTTTTATAAGCATCCTTCATACAATTTCCGCAAGGTCTATAACCATTTTCTCCTGCCGCTTGACTTTCAGAAGAGAAGAAAACCCTGTTTTCGCGATTCATACTTTTGCCCGATCTGCATTGTAATGTGCCGTAGATCTTTAGCTTCCGGTTTCCGCTAAAACAAATTTCCTTATTTCTTATCTGCTTTCGCAATACAGTGTCACTTATATTTTTATGCAGCACCATTGCTCAGCTTAGCGCGTCATGGTAGATAATTCCCAGCACATACCTTTCTCCGCTTTGAACCTTACTGACACCGTGTTTCATATTTACTCGATAATAGCCTTTGGTTCCCTTTACAGGACGATAATTTGTGGTAAAGATCAGCATGTCACCTTTTTTGAGCTTAAGCACAATGGCTTCAGATTGTGCTCTGGGAGTTTGCTGGATCAGGACAAATTCACCTCCTGTAAAGTCTTCATCCTCTTGGCTCAAAAATAATACCGTTTGAATTGGAAAATATACAGATCCGTAGAGATCCTGATGCAATGTGTTATAGCCTCCCTGCCCATATTTCAAGATCAGCGCTGTTGGTTTTAGCTGACCGTCGGCGTGGCAAAGTTCCTGGAATGCCTGAAATGTATCAGGAAATTGTGTCTTAATGTTCAGGACATGCATCCAAGTATTGGCTATGGGAGCAAGGAGAGGATAAGTCTGTTGACGAATGGTCTGGATGATGTCGGGCAGCGGATAGTTGAAGTATTTGTATTCGCCTATTCCAAAACGGTAATGTTCCATAACTACAGTCTTCCGGTAGTATTCATTTTGACGGTATATGGTCTTTAGCATTTCGCATTCCGGTCCCGATAAAAAGTCTGGCACAATTGCATAACCTTTCTCATGCATGTCTTCGGCAATTTGCGCCTGATTCAATGTTGCTATTGTAGATCGGATATTTTTCATACTTCGAAGATCTGTACTTAACGGAAATGATAAAACCCGAAAATTGCTGACAAAATATTATATTTACTTATGACGAAAAAGTACCTGGTTGCCTTCCTGATCCTATGTGCGGGTTTTACAAATACCTTCGCCGCGCCATACAATTCCAAGATTCCTGTTGGTTATAAAAACTTTGAAAGCCGGGTCAGCGAAGCGCTTCAGTATTGCAGGGAAAATAAGATGAACACTTCTTTTTGTATCATGGTCGATATGAGCATCCATTCGGGTAAGAACAGACTATTTGTTTACGACTTTAAGAGAAAAGAGGTCATTGTCGCAGGGTTATGTGCGCATGGTATAGGGGGTAACAGCGGCCCGAATAAGGTAGCGTATAGCAATAAAGTTAACAGTAATTGTACTTCATTGGGTAAATATAAGCTTGGGATCAGATCATACAGCAAATGGGGTATCCATGTGCATTACAAAATGTACGGGCTGGAAAATACAAACGACAAGGCATTTGAGCGGATTGTGGTGTTGCACTCGTATACACCAGTGCCTGCTTTTGAAACCTATCCGGCACCAATGTTTGGGGTTAGCCTTGGTTGCCCTGTTGTAGCGGACGTTACCATGCGCAAAATCGATAAACTCATCAGACAGGGGCAACGCAATATGCTCCTTTGGATTTATGAATAAATAAAGATAATTGCTAAGTTTACAACTTAACACACACTAGCCAAAGAACCTATATGTTTCAAGTCAAATACCCTAAGATATACGCTGCTATATTTTGTGCAATTTGCATCTCATCAATTCTCTATGCCTGCAAAACAGTAGCCCCAAAAGCAAATACTGATAATGTTGCCGCACCTCTTCCGGCAAAACCGGCAAGGGTACTTGTATTTTCAAAAACCAAAGGGTTTTACCATTCGTCGATACCAGCCGGAGTTGCGGCCATTCAAAAAATGGGCAAAGAAAATAATATCATCGTCGACACGACAAAAAATGGGGGTTACTTTGTAGAAGACAGTCTAAAGAATTACAGCGCAGTCATTTTTCTCAGCACAACCATGAACGTACTTAACGCAGATCAGCAGGTACAGTTTGAAAGATACATACAAGCTGGAGGTGGTTATGCAGGCGTTCACGCGGCTGCTGATACCGAGTACGACTGGCCTTGGTACAACAAGCTGGTAGGAGCCTATTTCAAAAGCCACCCCAGCAATTCTAATGTCCGTAAAGCTACTATAGATGTAAATGACGATACACATGTCTCTACTAAAGGCTTACCGAAGAGATGGGAACGCACAGATGAGTGGTACAATTATAAAAACATCAACAGTGATATCAAAGTCCTGGCGCGTCTGGACGAAAGCACTTATGAAGGCGGGGAAAATGGAAATGACCACCCGATAGCCTGGTATCATGAATATGACGGTGGTCGTGCCTTTTATACTGGCGGCGGACATACCGATGAGAGCTTCAGTGAACCCCTGTTTGTAAAACACTTACTCGGTGGTATCCAGTACGCCATCGGCAATAACGTAACGCTTGACTATAAAAAGGCCTATGCTGTAAGAAAGCCTGAAGACAATCGCTTCACAAAAACAGTATTGTCTAATGATTTGAACGAGCCTATGGAACTTTCTGTAGCGCCCGACGGGCGTGTCTTCTTTATAGAACGTGCGGGTAATTTCTTCGTATATAATCCTGCTGATGGTAAAACAACGCTGGTTTACAAGTTCCCTGTGAAGGCGGTTGATAAATACCTTAATGGCTTGCTGGGAATTGGGATTGACCCTGATTTTGCTATCAACAATTACCTTTATTTTTTCAATACGGCTGCAGATGGAGATAAGTACAAGCAACACATTTCAAGAATCCCGATCAGCAAAGACAATGTCCTCGACTTGAAGTCTGAGAAAGTAATTATTGAGATCCCTATCGATCTTGAAGTAAGCGCGCATACAGGAGGGTCAATTTCCTGGGATAAGCAGAAGAACATGTACATATCGACCGGAGACAATACTGTTCCTTTCGAATCTGACGGGTTTGCGCCAATTGACCGCATGAACAACAGATTAGTCTACAGTGCTGAGCGTTCTGCTGGAAATACCAATGACCTTCGTGGCAAGATTCTGAGAATTCATCCTGAAGCGGATGGTTCCTATACCATACCTGAGGGCAACCTATTTCCTAAAGGTACTCCGCTTACACGTCCTGAGATCTATGTGATGGGCTGCCGTAACCCTTACCGGATGTCTGTTGATACAGAAACCGGTATTGTATATTGGGGCGAAGTGGGGCCAGACTCCGGTCAGGATGGAATACAAGGTCCGCGCGGTTATGACGAATTTAATCAGGCTAAAAAAGCTGGTAACTATGGCTGGCCATATTTTGTTGGCGATAACAAAGCGTATAAAGAATTGGATTTTGCTACCAGACAAAAAGGTATGACCCTAAAGACGGGGGCTAGTTTTGACTTGAATGGCGCAACCAATAATTCGCCCTATAACACAGGTATGAAGGTACTACCGCCGCCAACTAAGGCAATGGTGTGGTATCCATACGGGAGGTCTTCCGAATTCCCGGCATTGGGTGAAGGAGGAAGGTGTGCTATGGGTGGCCCGGTATATCACTATGATCCGAACCTAAAGTCAGACACTAAATTTCCTGAATATTATGATAGAGCGCTATTCATGTATGATTGGATGCGCAACTGGGTATTCGCTGTTCGTTTGGACGAAAACCAGAATTACAAGCGTCTGGAACCATTTATGGAAACCAACGGAGATTTCCGCCGTCCGGTTGATATTGAGGTTGGTCCTGAAGGTTCGTTCTATATGCTGGAGTATGGTTCGGTGTATGGCATCGATAACGTAGATGCACGTTTAGTACGTATAGATTATAATGGAGGAAACCGTGCGCCGATTACTAAGATTGAAACCAAAGATACCATAGGGCTGGCACCATATAAAGTTGCTTTTGGTTCAAAAAGTTATGACAATGATGACGATGATCAGCTTAGCTATGAATGGACATTTGAAAACAATGCTGTGGCAGCTAAAGATCAAAATCCGACGCATACATTTACAAAGAACGGCGTTTACAACGTCACTTTGAAAGTGACCGATCTTGCAGGCAAGAGCACTGTCGATACAGTAACAATTAAAGTGGGCAATACCCTGCCGCAGGTGGCCATTAATACAACCAGCAACAGTTCATTCTTTTTCCCTTCGGCGACGAGGTTTAACTATAAGGTAGATGTAAAAGACAATGAAGATAAGGTGATCGATGCTAAAAAAATAAAAGTCGACTTAAGTTTTATAGCCAAGGTACAAAACAATCAGTCGCTTGTAGGGCATCAGGAGATTACACCTACTTATAACTATGGTAAATCTTTGATTGCAGGCAGTGACTGCAAAGCCTGTCATCAGGTAAATGCCCTGTCTGTAGGTCCGTCTTTCACTCGTGTGTCTAAAAAGTACGCAGCGGATAAGGCGGCGGTTGATAAGCTGTCTGCCAAGATCATCAAAGGCGGCGGGGGTGTCTGGGGTGAGCACGCAATGAGCGCCCACCCTCAGATCTCTAAAGAGGATGCTTCGGAAATGGTGAAATACATTCTCTCGCTAACTGCGAAGAAAGCAAATACTTCGTTGCCACAGCAAGGTTCTGGCACGCTCGACAAACATCTGGCTGCAAAAGATCAGGGAAGATACCTCTTCTCTGCTTCATACACAGATAAAGGCGGCGCCATTACTCCGCTTACCAAAAAAGAAATCCTAATTCTGCGTCCTGCTAAACTGCAGGCAGAAGAGGCCGATGAACTGTACAATACAGACCGGGGCGACAAGCAACTGGGTAGCATCCATAACAAATCTTACTTTGTGTTTAAAAATATAGACCTGAAGAACATCAGCAAACTGACTTATCTCTATTCTTCGTTGAATCAGGATGCGACAATCGAGGTTCATCAGGATTCGCCAAAAGGACCGATCGTCAGCAAGCTAGACTTTACAAAGACCGGCGACTGGAATAAGTACCGGGAGCTGAGCTCACCGGTTAGTTCAGCCGCTGGTGGCCGTCATGATCTTTATTTCGTCATCGTAAAAGACACACCGCCTAATCAGCACCTGATCAGCGTCGACTGGATTAATTTTGTTGCTCAATAATAACTACCCAATCGCTCCCTCTTCCTTCAGATGTGGGAGCGATTGCTTTTGTGCCAATATTGTCGAAAAGCCCAAGGTCTGTGGAACGCCCGTCTCTGGGATTGAATAAAGAAGCCTTTAATTTAGGGGCCTTTAGCTTTTTAGTATTTAAGACTGTTTTTCTGCCATAGGGGAGATAAGCCATTAGAAAATCACCATCCTGAGAAACTGCAGCAACTTCATACTCTAATGTCTCAGGATTGTCTTTCGCGATGACGCTTTGGTCGGGCGTTAGTCTTTGCCAATTGTATCTTTCAAATAGTCGTTTCATCAGGCCAACCTGCATTGCGCCTGGCTGATCGAGCGCTACTTTCCAGTGCGTTCTTGCCCACGAGATTGGATTTGACCCATTAAACATCTGCCAGATGTTGTGGTCGCCATAAGTATGTCCGCAAGCACCCGACAACAGGCTCCAGTAAGCAGTCTGCCTCGCATCAAAATCATCCATCCAGCCCTTTTCTCCCGGATTGAAATCATTCGGATGATCTTCGTAACGCGGCTCTCCATCCAGATGTGGACGAAGGGGTTTTATGTTGAGATGTTTGGTATTGAACCTGTAGTTTTTAGATTCTTTGGAGTGTCCTGTCTGGGACATGTTAAAATCCATCCAGCTATCGTCCTTAAAGAAGTCAGACGAGCTTCTGCCGCCCTGAGGATGAAAGGTGATGAGGTGTTTGCCTCCATCACCCTTCTTTAAACCTGTCGCCATCGCTGTGATGATCTCTCTGTCAATCTGATCGGCAATATCTCTATCACCCCCCATCACCCATATGATCGCGTTATTTTTGTAGCGTTTACCAAGATATTCGCCAAATATTTCTGCATTTTGCGGACTAAAGATCTCGGGTCCCTGCCCCCAGGCTTTGTTCCATTTATCCCCCCAGGAAGGCAGCATAGCGATGATCAGTCCAAGTTGTTCTGCCTTTTTTACGATATAGTCAACATGTTTGAAATACGCTTCATTAGGTTTGGCAGGGTCATTGTCTATCAATGGCCTGGCGTCGTAAGGGTTGGGCTTGTTTAGGCCATCAAGTTCGGCCAGTATCACCGCTTGAATTACTGTAAAGCCCTTTTCGGCCCTGTTTTTCAGGTACAGATCTGCTTCTTCCCTGTTGAGCTTATGGAAAAGCTCCCAGGCCGTATCACCCAGCCAAAAAAAAGGCTTGCCTGAAGTGGTCTGTAAAAAACGGTGATCCGGACTAACTTTAAGCTGTGCTAAAACTGGAAAGTACAGGCAGACTAAAAGAAGGATAATCAATATTTTGAATCTCATAATGGTTTGAATATGTGGTTAATATCAAACTTAGACAAAATATCCAGATATTTTATAGATCAGCTTTCCAGAGCTTCAATATTTTTTCCGATCTCGTTGACCAGTAACTGATCAATGTCATCTCCTGATTTCCATTCCGACACTGCACCTCTGACGGGATAGATATGGCCTGTACGTTCGCCATTAATATATACGATGTAATCTCCGGGTTTTGGTAGTTCTACCCGTATTGCTTGCAGCTCACCGTTAATTTCCAGTGTAAACTCATAGGGGTTCAGATCTTTTTCCTGCATGATTTTGATGGTGTATGTTTAAGCACAACAGACAAAACATGTCATTGTTTCATTTTAATAATCCGTCAATAAAAGCGGCTATTTTTGGGTTACTGTAATCTGCAGCGCCAATGCCGCTGTAAGCGATATGTCCTGATTTGTCGAGGATAACTGTAGTCGGCAGAGACCCCGCAAACAAACTTTCCGGTACTGCGCCTGCCATCGTATAAACGGGAAGATCATAGCCCTGACTCTTCATAAACGCATTCGAAAGCTCAGGCTTTCCGTCGGCATCTACCAGGAGGAACACGACATTTTTGTTGGATTTGAAACGTGTATATAATTTGTTTATAGCAGGCATTTCAGCCCTGCATGGTGGGCACCAGGTAGCCCAAAAATTAATGAAAACAACCTTGTTTTTTAGAGAAGCCAAGCTGATTCTTTTGCCCTTAATATCTGCAAAGGTCACATCCTCTGCCGGAAAAGCTGTAAGGTCTTTTGAATTGGCGATATCGGGCTGAAAGAGACCTATAGCCATCAATCCCCTGATCATAGTGGCCTTAACCTCCGGAAAAATAAACATAGATAAAGCAAATGCTATGACGGCTAAGGTGCTCAAATTAGAAAAATTGACCCGGCCCGTTTTTTTTGTTTTTTTCTGAAGATGTAATGTGGTTGTCATTGAGGTTAGGTCATATTTTTCGATAGCCATATGCCACAAGGGCAGGCTCAATCTTTTCGAAATTGAAGAATTCAAACTGTTTGAATCTGATCTTTTTCCCATTGCTCAGGTAAATGGTAATTCGTCTGAATTGAAGCTTATGAAGATATGCCTTTTCGGGCTGGAAGCCTGTAACATCTCTTTTTTTAATTTGTTTCTCCACGTCATCCAGGTAATTGCGCTGTGTAATGTACGCTGTACTAATACTGTAATTCCTGGTCTGAGATAACAAAGCCCTTATTAGTAGATAAGTGAAATAAACAAAAAGAATATGTCCGAGGATATGGAAGATCAAGTCCGCGCTAAAGCCTTTATAATTAACAATGATAAAAAAAGCCCAGATTAGCAAAATAGCAAATGCGGAACAAAAGATGGCAAAGAACCCTCTCAGCAAAGGAATAATCGGATTGAACCGTAGCCTCATGCTCATCATTACTTCTTTCGGATGTAAATGTGCTTTACATTTGCTTTGCCCGTTTCCCGCTCGTCTACTTCAAAGCGGTTGATGTTCTTAATTAGTGGCAGTAACTTGGAAAATCCATAATTTCTGGAATCAAAATCGGGCTTTTTCTTCATCATCAAACTTCCGAGGTCACCCAAGTAGGCCCATCCGTCTTCATCTGCCAGATCAGCAATGCTGTCAGCAAAGAGTCTGATGATCTTTGGATCGATCTTACTCAGAGGCTGGCTGTCTGGTTTTTGAGTCTTTTTGGATTCTCTTGATGAGGTTATTTCCTCCTCGGGAGCGGCTTTCTGTTTCAGGATCTCTATATAGATGAATTTGTCGCATGCCGTTATAAATGGGGTTAACGTTTTCTTTTCACCAATTCCGATTACTTTCATTCCTGCTTCGCGAAGTCTGGTAGCCAGTCGTGTAAAATCACTGTCACTGGAGACAATGCAAAATCCGTCTACTTTTCCCGTATACAGAATGTCCATGGCGTCAATGATGAGTGCACTGTCACTGGCATTCTTCCCACTGGAATAGCTGTATTGCTGGACGGGTGTGATCGCATTTTCAAGCAATACCTTTTTCCATCCCGACACCGTCGGTTTGGTCCAATCAGCGTAGATCCTTTTGAATGTTGGCGTGCCATATTTTGCAATCTCCTCAAACATCTCCTTCACATTTGCATAAGGTACGTTGTCTGCATCAATCAGTACGGCAAGCTTCAAGTCTCTCTCAGTTTTCATAGGCACGGGGTGGTGTTTAGGAATGTAAATATTAACAAACGTACAGTTTATTCTGATTAGCGGACTGAAAAAAATATTTTTCAATTCTTTGGTAAAAATTGAATTCATGCTGCACTTGTTATATATAAATCAATAATAAAGCCTGATGGATTATTCTCTATATACCTTAGAAGACCTGCTGACAGATGAGAACTTCATTAAATATTGCCTGCGTAAGCAGAGCGAAGATGTTGTCTTTTGGCAGAATGTGTTAATTCAACACCCTTCGCTGGTTAGTATGTCGGCAGAGGCAGAAAAAATTTTCTTTATGCTTTCAGTGAAGCTGAGCCCTCAGGAAAAGGCAAGCGAGCTTCTGAAGCTAAAGCAAAGCATAGAACAGACAGATGTGTTAGAAACAGTAGCGCCGAACTACGAAACTAAAAAAATCAAGTTGCCAGGATTGCATACCTGGATTTCTGCAGCTGCGGCAATCCTGATCTGTATAGGGATAGTTTCGATCATAAGCAGAAAGGACGGTAATATTACGCTCCCCTCGTACCAGGAAATCAGCAAAGCTGAGACTTTAAGAACGGGTTTTAATGAACGGCGTAAGGTAACATTGTCCGACGGGAGTATAGTGATACTGAATGGACTCACAGAACTTAAGATTGATGCCAGTTACAATAAAGATAGCAGGGTCTTATGGCTTAAAGGGGAAGCATATTTCCAAGTCAGCAAAAATAAGGATAAGCCTTTTATTGTCATTTCAGGAAAAACGGCTATCACTGCGCTCGGGACTTCCTTTAAGATTAATAATTATACGGCGGATCATCCGGTTTCGATAATGCTGACTACCGGTAAGGTAAGTGTGGGTAAAGTTGCTGACCAGAAGATCGCAAACAAGATGGAATTGCTGCCCGGAGAAAAAGCGGACGTAACCGAACTGAGTAGCGAATTTGTAAAGACAGCATTTGACCCTGCCGAAGTAGAAAATTGGAAAAGTCGCCGACTTGTATTTTCAATGGCTACCCTAAGAGAGATTCGCACCGTGCTGAAGACTACCTACGGCGTGGAAATAGAAACAGATAGTCAACCTAAAAAGCCGATTGCGTTTACCGGACAATTTACCGATCAGAGCTTAACCGATGTGCTCGATGCCATAGGTTTTTCTAATCATTTTTCTTACTCTGTAAATAACAATAAAGTGATGCTGAATTTTAAAAAATAGACCTTAAAAACCAACTAACCACTCACCTAAACCAACCAACCAATATGAAAAAAAACTTACTACCCTTCTATTTCTTTTATGGGTTATTGGGTAAGGCATGCCTGTGTCTGCTGCTGATCCTCACCATGCCAGGTTATGCCCAGTCAAAAGAAAAGATGTATTCATTTAAGTGGAAAAATACCCCGCTTTTGAATGCATTTAAACAAATTGAAGAGAAAGCGCAGGTTCACTTTTCTTACAACCCACTGGATCTCAATGTCGGGACAAAGATTGACCTGAGCATCGAGACTACGAAGATTGAGGAGGTGATCAATGCCATTTCTAAAAAAGTTCACATCAGGTATCAGATCAATGGGAAGACCATTATGATTCAGTCGTACACGCCGCCGTCTCCAATGGTAGTTAAGCGGACCTTTATTCTTACCGGTAAGGTAAATGATGAAAAGGGCGTACCCATGCCTGGAGTAACAGTGACCAATGCGACCCAGAAAAAATCGGTATCCACTAACGAAGCCGGAGCTTTCAGTATCAGCGCAGACAAAGGAGACATTATCACCTTTAAAATGCTGGGTTTTTCAGACAAATCGGTTGTTGCCAATGAACAAACAAATCTGGTTATCGTAATGACGGAAGCAGCGCTGCAACTGGAAAACACAGTAGTAACTGCATTGGGTATCAGGCGTGAAGAGCGCTCCTTAGGTTACGCTGTATTTGAGGTAGATGGTGAGGGAATGAAAAAGGCAAGGGAAGTAAATGTGATCAACTCTCTGGCAGGCAAGGTACCTGGACTGGTAATCAACAGCACGGCTGGTGGCCCTGCAGGGTCATCAAGGGTAATCATCCGTGGAAACACCATGGTGACCGGCAATAACCAACCACTATATGTGGTTGATGGCATTCCGATCGACAATTCAAATTATGGAGGTACCGGTGGAGGAATGTATGCTTCGGGAGTAGATATGGGTGATGCGATTTCTGCCATTAACCCTGACGATATCGATAAGATCAGTGTTTTGAAAGGTGCATCTGCATCAGCACTGTATGGTTCGAGGGCTGGTAATGGGGTTATCCTAATTACAACGAAAAAAGGCAGAAAAAATAAAGAGCTGGGTATTGAATTTAACAGCACTTCCTCTCTCGAGCAACAGCTGACCAGTTACGATGGCTATCAGTCGCTTTATGGTCAAGGAGTAAAGCAACAACTGAACACCCAAGCCATTCAGGATTATAACACACTAAATAAAAGCTTCGGCGCCCGAATAGACCCGGATCTTACGGTGATCACCGGTACCGGTGCGCGAGTGCCATATGCTTATGTAAAAAATAATATTGACGGGTTCTTCAGAACAGGCGCTACGTTTACAAATACGCTGTCTTTTACCAATTCTACAGACAATTCTACATTCCGCTTTTCTGCGTCAAACCTGACCAATAAGGATATTATTCCGGAAAGCGGGATTACCAGGAATTCATTTACATTTAATGGCAGTTCTAAGTTCGGACCAAAAATCACATTAGAAGCCCGGGCGTTTTATATGAACGAAGACGTGGATAACCGTCCTTCACTTGCCGACGATCCGGCAAATATTGGGAATAGCTTTCTTTCACTTGCAAATACGGTTGACCAGGCCAGGTTCAAAAATGAATATAAAAACGCAGATGGCAGTTATCTGGATTGGAACAATGGTAATCAATATCGGCTGAACCCCTACTGGGTGATCAACGAGATGCGTAATGACACAAAAAAAGACCGTTTGCTTGCTTCGTTACAATTGAACTACAACATCTTAAGCTGGTTGTCATTGCAGGCCAGAGGTTCTTCTGATCAGACCTACGTGGATTATGAAAGATTTAGACCCAGAACGACGCCCGGCGCTTTGACAGGAACCCTGGATCAAAATAACAGTAAATATCATACCATTGAAGCAGACGCGCTGTTGACAGCCCAGAAGCAAGTGAGTGAGAACTGGAACCTTTCTGCCAGGCTCGGGTCGAGCATTACCCGGAACCGGATGAAAGGAACTGCTATGCAGTTCACTGATCAGGCCATTCTGGATGTGGTAATTCCTACGAGCTTTACAGTGCAGTCTGTATCGCCACTTGCCCGCAGAAGAAGTATTAACTCCGTTTATGGACTGGTTACTGCTGCCTATAAGAATTTCTTATATTTCGATGCTACCTTGCGTCAGGATGCCTATTCAACCCTGCTGGGAGGAGATAATTATAAAACCTATCCTTCGCTAAACGGTAGTTTTGTTTTCTCTGACGCCTTTAAAATGGATAAAAAATACATTACTTCAGGCCGCTTAAGGGCTTCTGTTGCACAGGTGGCGTCAGATACAGATCCTTTTTTGACGGCACAATATTACCAGAGCAATGCACTTGCTTATAACGGCATGCCAACAGGGGGCTTATCAACTGAAGTTAAAGCGGCAATATCGGGATTGAAGCCTACCACTACCCGGTCCTATGAATTTGGTGCAGACCTCAAGTTTCTCAACAACAGGGTTGGTATCGATATCACTTATTACAATTCGAAGTCAAAAGATCAGCTGAATATCTTACCTACATCTGTTTCTTCGGGTTATAAAACGACCATTCTTAATGCAGGGGTAATTTCTAATAAAGGGCTGGAGATAGCATTTAATGCAACGCCGATAGCCACAAAAGATTTTAACTGGGATCTGAATATTTCCTTTGCACGAAACATTAACAAAGTGGAATCTCTGGCAGAAGGTACTCCTTTTCTTGTGCTGTCTGATGCCAGGTGGATGGGGGTCTCAGTAGTCGCAATGCCTGGTGCCGATTACGGGGCTATACTGGGATATGATTACCAAAAAGATCCCGATGGTAATATCATCCTGAATGCCACAGATCTTCAGCCTCTGATCAGCCCTACACGCCAGGTTCTTGGAAAAGGTATCTTTGACTGGACAGGTGGACTGACCAGTACAATGAGTTACAAAGACTTTAGTTTGGGTGCCGTATTTGATGTTAAAGTAGGGGCAGATCTACTCTCGCTGACAAACTGGTCTGCTGCATCCAGCGGAGCCTTAAAAACTACATTGGAAGGTAGAGCCGAATGGATCAAATCTGAAGAAGACAGGCAGGCTGCAGGCAAAACAATAGCCGAGTGGACTACTTCTGGAATGGTCAGGGGGCTTGTACCGCAAGGCGTGGTGCAGACTGGGACCGAACCCGACGGAACGCCGATCTATTCGAAAAATACCAGAGCTGTAGACCCTTCAGTTTACTGGGGTGGACTTGCAGATATGGGCAATTCAGTGGCAAGACCTTTCTTGTATGATGGTTCTTATCTAAAGGTGCGTCAGCTTACGATAAGCTACAGAGTTCCTACATCCGCGTCTGCAAGGCTGGGCCTCAAGGATGTTCAAGTTGCGCTGGTGGCTAGGAACCCATTCATTATTTCCAAGCATGTGCCAAACGTCGATCCCGATTCCAACTACAGTAACGGAAACGGACAAGGCATCGAATATGGTTCACTACCGGGAAGACGCAGTTACGGGTTTAACCTTAACTTCAGATTTTAATACGGACATCTAAGAAAGAAGACAATGAAAAAGACAATATATAAACTTTGCTTGTTAACACTGGCTTCCATGGCGACATTCAGCTCATGCAGGAAGTTTGGAGATACAAATATAGACCCTACCCGTTCATCCAACATGGACCCCTCTGTGCAGCTTACTACCGCGCAGCTGAGGTTCTCCGGAGATTTGAACGTCAACGAGAGAACCAGTTTTATGATGACTATGCCTTTGGTGCAGCACATTGCCGGATCATATAGTAACAGATGGGGCGGAGGGTATTACAATGATCCGAACATTATGGGTATCCTATGGGAAGACTCTTATGGAAATGATATAGTGAACATCATCGATGCTGTGAAAAGAACTTCCGGAGTGCCGGAAAAATCGAATCTCAATGCGGTTTGCCGGATCATGAAAGTCTACATTTTTGCCAGGATGACCGATATGTACGGAGACATACCTTATAGCGAAGCAGGACAAGGCATGAAGCCAAAGTTCGACACCCAGCAAGAGGTATACAATGCTTTCTTTAAAGAACTTACTGAGGCCTCCGCGCAGCTTGAAGCCGGGAAGGATGCTGTAAAAGGCGATGTGTTTTACAACGGAGACATCTCATCGTGGAAGAAATTTGCCAATTCATTGCGCTTGCGTCTGGCGATGCGCCTGGTGAAGATTGATCTAAGCAAAGCAAAGGCTGAGGCACAGGCAGCTTATGATGCAGGCGTATTTACGGCAACCGGTGATGTCTGCAGAACAGCGCACGAGGATATCCGCAGTCAATATGAAGAAGCTGGTAAAGGTTATATAAAAGGGAACGCGGTGTCTTCTTCCTTTTTCAACGGTGGTGCAACACCGGGACGGTTTACCGTGCCGTTTCTGGATCAACTCAGAACTACCAACGATCCGAGAATGAAATATATGGTTAAATATTATATAGATGTTCCGGGTGGTATTCCTACCGCCCGTGTAGAGATTACCGATCAGGTAGTTGCTCAAATCGGTTATCAGGGTGTCGTCCCCGGACACTATATCTGGAACGATTGGGCAAATAGTTTCAATGTTACCGTTCCGGGTATAGGAACGGTAACTGTTGGAAATAATGATCAGAAAGCTCAGCCTGCAAATTTTCTCCTCAGATTCAATGCACCTTTTCTTCACCTGACTTACTCAGAAGTGGAATTGCTGCTTGCCGAGGCCACTGTCAGATTCGGGACCACCTTTGGCGATAGTGCTGCTGAACATTACAGAAAAGGAATCACAGCCGGTATGGAACAACTAAGTCTATTTCCCGGAGGGCCTCAAGTACCTGAATCCGAAATCAATACATTTACAACCGGGAATGCGCTGCTGCCAGGAAGAGAGATCGAACTGATTAACAAGCAACTTTGGATTACCCTGTTCCTTAACGGCCCGGAAGCTTACGCGAACTGGAGAAGATCGGGATTTCCAGCTTTGACCCCCGGATTGGGAGTAGATGAAACCAGTGAAAGCCTGACTATTCCGAGAAGATTTGAATATCCTTTTACTGAAGAGGAGCAAAACAAGACCAACTTTCAAAAGGCTCTTGATGGCCTGGGCGGTACCGATACCTGGAATAAAAGGGTATGGTGGGATAAACAATAAAGCTAACGGGAAACCATTATGAAGAAGATATTCATCAGATTATTTTTATTGGGAATTGTGCTTTCAGGTTGCAGTAAATCTAAAGCTACTGCCGGAGAACCTGAAACGGAAATTAAAAAAGATTTTAAGGTAATCGGTTATATGTTTGCCGGAGGAGATCTGCTTGCGGCGTCGGCCGGAATAGACTTCAGTAAAATCACCCATTTGAACATAGCATTCATTAATCCGGATGCTTCAGGCCTCTTTGCACCAGTTAGTGGTCTGGCCGAACTGGTTAAGAAAGCACATGACAACAAGGTCAAGGTGCTGTCGGCATTTGCCGGAGGAAATCCACCCCAGCATTTAAAGGAACTGATAAAGCCAGCAAAGAAAAAGGCACTTATCGACGGGCTGATGCAGCTGATCAGGACTTATAATCTCGATGGCCTCGATGTGGACCTGGAAGGTGACTTTGTCAATGAAGATTATGAAGGCTTTGTGATTGACCTTTCTGCGGCACTGAAAGCCAATAAAAAGCTGATGACGGCGGCGGTTGCCACATGGAATTCTGCAGCCTATTCGAACAAGGCAATAGCGCTTTTTGACCTGATAAATATCATGTCTTACGACCATACAGGTCCCTGGAGGAAAGATGATCCAGGGCCGCATGCTACATACGAGGCAGCTGAGCAGGACTTCAACCATTGGAATCTGAGCCGGTCTATACCAGCAGACAAGCTCATTCTTGGACTTCCCTTTTACGCCTACGGCTTCGGACCGGATATTTTGGAAAGCATGAATTTCGGAGAACTTGTCGCTGCTTATCCTGGTGCAGAAAAAGTAGATGTATGGGAACTCCCGGGTAAAGGTACCTTCTATTACAATGGGCTGCCTACAATAAAAAAGAAAGTAAACTATGCCCTGCAAAAGAAAGCAGGCGGCGTGATGATCTGGCAACTGCTGGGTGATGCATCCGGAAACCTGTCATTGCTGAAAACCATCAATGATGAGACAAAAAAATAACAGATGAACAATAGATTTAAAGAAGATATGCTCATGAAAACTATAAAATATTTAATACTCTGCCTTTGCTTATCTGCTGTTGTGGCAGGATGCAAAAAAGGACAGGAGGCAGATGTGGATGAAAATTTCCATCCGCGCATTATTGATAACGGGGGTGTTTTTACCGTGCCGAACAGGATTATAAATGAAGGCCAATCTGCCATTTATTCGGGCCTTACCTTTTCACCTAAGCCGATTGAAAAAGCGAAGATCTCCTGGAAGGTGAACAACGAGCTCGTGTCAACGGATACCGCTTTTACTTTTACACCTACAGCAGGTGGAGAGTATGAGATCAAAGTTGAAGCCACCTACAACGGACAAACTTCCACAAGGATTTCAAAGGTACTGGTTAGCCCGGCAACCTATACGCCGAAAGCATATGTTAATGTGGCTATGGCTTACCTTACGGAGAATGCAACAGCAGCCAATATCGATTTTGCTTCAGTTACACACGTAACTTATACCGGCGCAAGGGTTACGCCTTCCGGCGCCGCGGATTTTTCAAAAGGAAATCTCGGGCAGAATGTAGACGAGATTGTGGCCCGGTCTCACATCGCAGGGGTGCCGGTATTGCTTGGCGTTACCGGAACACTTTCCGGAGTAGATGGCTGGTCGCTCTACAACAGCACGGATTTTGGTTCGGTAATCAGTGATCCGGCCAAAAGAATAGCACTCGCGGCTTCAATTGCGCAATATGTTAAGGATAGAAAACTGGATGGTCTGGATATCCTGATGACGGACCTGGGCAATGACGACGGTGCCGTTACCAATGCCAGTATGAAGGCGATCGGCCCTTTCCTTGCATTGCTCAGGACCGCACTGCCGACCCAAATTTTAACGGTATCTGTAACCACCAATTATCTGCACTGGGATTACCCCGTTGCTGATTTTGATGAAGCAGATTGGGTAAATGTACATGCTTATGAAGATGGAATCCATGTAGGGCCTGCCGCTGAGCGTGGACAGCCTTCAAGCCTGGAGTTTATGGAGAGCGGTGCAACCATATGGAGTAATAAATTGCCAAAGAATAAGCTGGTTATCGGAATTCCTGCCTTTGGCTTGAGATATAATGAAATAGATGCAGATGGTAATAATCTGGGATGGGGCTCATACGGTTACATGCCTTATAAGGATATTCTTGCTGAAGATGCAACTGCACCTGGTAAGGAAATGGTCAATATTGCATTCGGTGTTTATTATAACGGGCTTCCGCTAATTGACACGAAAACAGCTTATATAAAAACAAATGGATTCAAGGGGGCATATTTATATGCCGGAGATTATGATGTAAAAGGTGTAAATTCATTAATGGGTACAATTTACAAGACCCTTAAATAGCCAATGGATAACGCTCTGAAGAACGTATCGCAGCGTCTGATTTCTATCGATGCCCTGCGTGCGGTAGTAATGGTGCTGATGATCTTTGTAAATGATCTGTGGACGCTCATTGATATTCCTTTGTGGTTGGAGCATACTTCGGGGGAAGCTAATCATATGGGACTGGCCGATGTGGTGTTTCCCGCATTTTTGTTTATTGTAGGATTGTCAGTACCGTACGCTATTGACAGCCGGAGAAAGAAAGGAGAAAGTGATGCGAAGATTTTTCAGCATATCGTTTTAAGAACACTGGCGCTGCTTATTATAGGTTTTTTTCATGTAAACCTGGAAAGTTATGGAGATGCGGCGGCCCTGCCCCGGCCGGTTTGGCAAATCTTAATTACCATTGGTTTTTTTCTTGTGTGGCTGGACTACTCAGATTATAAACCGATAACCATTAAAATCTTAAAGGTGTCGGGCGTCGTACTGTTGGTCAGTATGGCTTTCCTTTATCAGGGTAACGGGGCCAGTGGCATAACTGCTATGAGAATACAATGGTGGGGCATATTGGGTCTGATCGGCTGGGCATATTTCATTTCCAGTTGCGTTTTTCTCTTTTCCGGCGGAAACCTGTTGGTTCAGATCCTGGCATTGATATTCTTTATTGCCTTTAATTCTGCAAATGCCATGGGCTGGCTGGGTATGCTGGATCCCATCCGTGGTTACATTTGGATCTCGGGAGATGGTGCCATGCCAACCCTTCCTATGGCAGGTATTGTTACGGCTCTTTTTTATAGAAAATATGACACCAGGAGCTCAGCATTCTGGGTCAGTGTACTTGGCTTTGCGGCGGCCTTGTTTCTGTACGGTTACCTGACAAGCCCGGTGTGGGGAATCTCAAAGATCAGAGCTACCCCCTCCTGGACGACCATCTGTTCGGCCATAACTATATCCGGACTAGCTTTGATCATCTATCTTACAGAAATCCTGAATCGCCGTAAATGGTACGATTACATCAGGCCCGCCGGAACCAGCACTCTGACCTGTTATTTATTGCCGTATATACATTATGCGCTGATCGGGCTTTTGAGTCTGCCTCAGTTGCCCGAAATATTGCGTACAGGTCCTGTAGGTTTGTTAAAATCCCTGCTGTATGCACTGATTATTGTGTCAATAGCAGGCCTGCTTCAGAAAAAGAGTATCAGGCTGAAGATCTAGTAGTTCGCTTGCGTATGTGGCAAACCCGGGTTCAGGCCGCCAGTATTGCAAATAATACAGCAATGGTGATGGTCATCAGGGATTCCCGCAGTACATTAACGGCACTGTGCAGGGTATTATAAATGGTTCTTTCTGTGAGCTGTGTTTTACCTGCAATCTCTTTAAAAGACAGGCAGTCAAAGTACCTCATCTGCACCATTTCTTTTTGGCGGGGTGTAAGTTTACCAAGTGCATGGAACAGCCTTTTTTTCAAATGGTCATCTTCCTGACTTGCAATCAGAATGGATTCATAAGAACCGACTGAAATGGATTCGGGTTTCAGATCTTCCAAGCTGATATCCTGTGCGATACTTTTCAGTCCGGTCTTTTGATTGGTTTTATAGATGATGCGCTTGTAGATGGTAAGTACGTATTGCTGAATGTTATCTACCTCGGCAAGTTTATGTCTGATCTGCCATAGCTCTATAAATAAGTTCTGAATGCTTTCTTTGATCAGTTCAGGATTGTGGTAAAGGGATAGTCCAAACCGGTACAAATCATCATAAAAAAGCGAGAAGCAGGCGTATAGGCCTTGCTTTTCTCCTTCGGCCAGTAGCTTCCAGTTCTTTAAAAGACTTTGATTGTGGTCATCCATGTAATTCAATTGTCCCTGAAATCGGTTTCCGTCTAAACGAAAATAAGAAAAAATAAATAGGGATTCTTTCCTTTTTGATTAATGAAATATCCTGTGCCTGCAGCCCTCAGCATCCAGAAGAAAACAATTGAAACCAAGACTGTCGATAGGCCATTCATATCTTCAGGATCCGGTTAGGGAAAACAGAGCATAATCCATTAACTTAACGGAATTGCACATTGGACATCAGTTATTTTGCCATTAGCTTTAAGAATATTACTAAATTGGCCATTACATGTTGCGATTGGCCAATACTCCAATTACGAGACACTATATGCTTACAATAAATACCCGTCGGATAACAGAAACCCTTTTTATGATCTGTTTAAGTCTTTATGTAACGACTGGCTATGGCCAGGAGAAATCAAAGACTGCTCTTCCTGTGCTGCAGCAACAATTTGTTGACCTCAGCTTCGGCATGTTCATCCATTATAATATTCCAACCTATATGGACGAAGACTGGGCCGATCCTGATGCTTTGCCGGCAATATTTAACCCGAAGAAACTAAATACAGACCAATGGGCTAAAGCGGCCAAATCGGCCAATATGAGTTATGGCTGTCTCACAACCAAGCACCATAGCGGCTTTGCCATCTGGGATACGAAGACTACCTCTTACAATGTGATGAACAGTCCACTGAAACGCGATGTGGTAAGGGAATATGTAAATTCTTTTAGAAAAGAAGGTTTAAAAGTGATGTTGTATTTTTCCATTCTGGATACACATCACAAGCTCCGTCCGGGGCACATTACTCCAGCGCATATCAAACTGGTAAAAGACCAGTTAACTGAACTACTAACCAATTACGGGGAGATTTCTGCGCTGATCATTGATGGCTGGGACGCGCCGTGGTCAAGGATATCCTACGACGATGTGCCGTTTGAGGAAGTTTACAACCTGGTGAAATCCCTGCAGCCCAATTGTCTCCTGATGGATCTGAATGCAGCTAAATATCCTGCTGAGGCATTGTTTTATACCGATATTAAGTCTTATGAACAAGGTGCCGGACAGCACATTTCAAAAGAAAGCAACAAGCTACCGGCACTTTCGTGCCTGCCCATCAATCCGTATTGGTTTTGGAAAACATCATTCAATACAGCTGCTGTAAAAAAAGCTGTAGATCTTGTGAACAATAACCTGATTCCTTTGAACAGAGCTTTCTGCAATTTTATCCTGAATGTAGCGCCCAACCGCGATGGTCTGATAGATGATAACGTAATTTCCGAACTCAGGGAGATAGGTAAATTGTACAAAAAGGAAGATAATCTTCCTAGGCTGCCCGACACTGAGGATCCAATTATTTCATCCAATCTGGCCAAAAAGAAGCCAGCCTATTCTAGCTGGAGCTCGGATTCTGAACTCATGGATTTTGCCAATGATGATAATTTCCGCTCAGCCTGGAATTCTAATCCGGCCGTAAAAGAACCCTGGCTTGAAGTTGACCTGACGAAAGAAACTCAATTTAATACCATTGTCATCACCGAAAGTAAGGGAAATGCTACCGCATATACCCTGGAATATTTCGCTAATAATAAATGGCATTTCCTGGCCGAAGGAAACCAGGTATCGAGAATAAAAGTCCACCGGTTTGAAGGTGTCTGGGGCGACAAGGTTCGTGTAAAGTTCAAAGCATTCAAAGATTCGCCATCTATAGCAGAATTTGGAGTGTACTGTGAAAGGCGCTAACTTAGCTCCATGTCGTCACACCATATCGTAAGAGAGAAGCAGGAGCCCGCCCTTTATATCCACCATCTGGGTACATTTGATGAGGAATACCTTGGTCAGCTGCTCGAATGGAGTCCTACACTGATCGTAAGTGCTTACAGTTACGAAAAAGTGATCAGCCTGGGTCTTAAGGTGGATGCGGTTGTAAATGGCGGCGGTACCAGTGCTTCCCAGGAGAACACCAGAGTTATCCACTCCGATTCGCAGGAGCTGGACGCCGTTCTGGGTTACCTCATTACAGAAAGATATCCGGCAGTTAATGTGATCGATAAGGAGAGCAGGCTCAGAGAACTGGGCAGCTATATTCAACGCATCAATATCGTGGTTTTTACTGCAACTGAAAAAGCATATGCAATTAAATCAGGGTTTAAGGTCTGGAAGCCCCGGGGCAGTATTTTCAGAATCGAAGTACTGGCTTATTTTGAGACCAGTAATCTGATGCAGACTGAAAGTGGGGATTTCAAGGTCATCGAAGACGGATTTGTTGAATTCATTTTCAACGTGCCTTATTTATTTATAGCCGAAGTACTATGATCGTATTAAGAAGAGGTAAAGAGAAAGACATAGAAAGTATACAGGATCTGGCCGACAGGACTTGGTGGAATACTTATGATTATCTTTCGGACGAACAGATCCGGTATATGCTGGATAAAATGTACAACAAAGCAGAGCTGCTATCACAGTTTAAAGCCGGCTATATATTTCTGATCGCCGAATCGGAAGGACTGGACCTCGGCTTTGCCGGTTTCTCAGTGTTAGACTCGTCAAAAGGAATCTATAAGCTGCATAAACTTTATGTGTTGCCCGAAACACATGGCAGGGGCGTGGGGAAATTATTGATAAACGAGGTGGTGAACCTTGTAAAACGCGCTAACGGAAGTGCGCTCCAGCTCAGTGTAAACCGGAATAATAATGCTGCTGAGTTTTATAAGAAGGCAGGCTTTGTCATTAAGGAAACCATTGATCTCGATATCGGCAATGGTTTCCTTATGAACGATTATGTGATGGAAAAGATCATCTGATCTATTCGATCAGTTTGGGAATTCTTGTTGGTGTATCTATTCCTTTAATGATACTGATCGCACTTTTTGCAATTCCCTTTATGGTCGCCAGGATATTATCCGCATCAAGAGTCTCATACTCATCTTTTACCGTGTGGTAGAATTTATCTGTATCGATCTGGTCTGTACTGATCGTATGCGCAGGTACACCCAGAGCTGCCAGTGTGGCATTATCACTCCGGTAGAACAGGTTTTGTTTAGGGTACGGGTCAGGATGAAAAGTAAACTCCGTACCGGCAAGATTTTTTTGAAGAATCTTGCCAAAGTCAGATTTATCAAAGCCGGTGATAAAGGCGGTATTCTTGCCAAACTTGCTGTCCTTGCCAATCATTTCGATATTGAACATGGCAGTCACGTCATCGGGGTTTAGCTGTTGTGAAAAAAACTTAGCACCAAATCCGCCGATCTCCTCGGCTGTAAATGCTACAAAAATAAGTGTGCGCTCATTATTGTTCAGTGCCTTGTAATACTTTGCTAATGCAATCATGGCCGTTGTGCCCGAGGCATCATCGTCGGCTCCGTTTGCAATACTGTCTCCCTCACTGGCCTTAATAATTCCAAGATGGTCATAATGACCGGAAAAGATCACAAGTTCTTTGGCTTTAGACTTACCTGGAATCATTCCGGCTACGTTAAAAAGTGATTTACCATCCTGTTCAAATGTTTGCCTGTATCCTGTAGCGCCGGTAAGGGGCTGCAGGCCTATTGCTTTAAATTCCGATTCGATGAAGCTGGCTGCCTTATCAATACCCGGGCTAAATGTGGCTCTGCCTTCCATTTCATCGCTGCTCAATGTTTTGATCAGGCGGTTAACATAATCTTTAGTGATGATTTTGTCTATATCCTGTGCGTTGGCTCCCTGAGCTGCAAACAAGATTAAAAGCAGGTAGATGATTTTTTTCATTATTCAGTTTTCGTTAGTTTTTCTTTACGTCTGGCTATCTCAGTACTTATACGGGTATCATGTACACCGTCGATTACTGTAACCTCATAGTCCTTATCCTTGTCAGATTCATACATCTGCGCTGTTTCAATATTATCAACGGAGCGGTCATAAGGTCCGCGGCTGCTCATCAATTTAACAAATACGGGTAAACATTCAAAGAAAACAAATAATAAGCCTATAAAGGTGATCGCCAACGAAGTGTTCAAATCTTTCTTTCCGTTTGGACTAAAGCTTAGCTGGCCGAGGGCCCAATTCCGGTCAGCGAAGCCTGCAATACTGGTCAGGCTGTCCAGCTGCTTGCCAGTATATAATTTCTCGCCAAGTAATCCGTCAAACTGCTTACGCCCGTCTACGAAATCCTCCAGTTTTCTTACACCGGCAGATAAAGTATCCAGATCTTTTTCGCGCTGTGCCAGTTCGGCTTCTTTTCTTTTTGCATACGGTCCATAGCCCATTATACCTGAAGTTTCAGAAGTTTTGTTTCCGAAAATCTCATAGTTTAGCTTTTGGCGGTCGATCTTGATAGCGCTTTGCATGGAATCCCTCTGTGTCTTTACTTCCTTGAGCTTGTCCATTTCAATCTTGTATTTGTTACCAAAAGCTACATTAAGGGTGTCTATTTTGGAACGCTGGTTATTAAGATAACTTACCTTAAGCCTTTCCTTGATCTCCTTGTCGAAGATCTTAAGTTCAAGCGGACGTGAAATTACCATCCCGATCATAATGGCCAGCAGGATTCTTGGCGTAGCCTGCAAGATCTGTTTATTGGTCGAGGCACTCTTGTTGATACTCGAAACAATATACCTGTCCATATTAAAAATGGCCAGTCCCCAGATCAGGCCAAAGAATATGGCGAAAATCACGGCGGCTGTGTCTCCTTTAAAAACAAAGTACATGGCGTAGCCACCAGACAAGGCCGCAAAAAACCCTGTAAAGAAAATCGTTGCCCCAATCCCAAAATATTTATTATGCTCTGTCGGATGTTTTTCAAGGGTGGCAATGTGTGCCCCGGAGCAAAACCAGAAAAAGCGGGATAAAGTATTCATAATGCTCAAAATTAATAAAGACTTTCTATTAAACGCCCGGGTGATGCAGTTGTTACAGAATGCAGATCAACCGGTTATTCAAATCTTTGTAATTTTTTTAAACATTTAGGTGCAAGCTAAGCCAGTTTTATCTAAGTTTGAACAAAAGTCTAAGAACATGATTAAGGAAATAACCGTTGAGGAGCTTAAGGAAAAGATCGACAATAATGAAGATTTTCAGCTGATCGATGTAAGAGAGCCCTTCGAATATGAAGTGTCTAACCTGGATGGAGAAAACATCCCGCTCGGAGGTATTCTGATTGAAGCCGACAGAATTGCTACAGATAAACCTGTAATTATGCAGTGCAGAAGTGGTAAGAGAAGCGCGGCGGCAGTAATGCAGCTTGAAGCTCAGCTTGGACTGACCAATTTATACAATCTTCAGGGTGGTATTTTGGCATGGCAGGAAGCCTTTGATCCGGATATGCCTGTATACTAGTTTCTATGGTTAAGAAAATAGCATTAAATGTTTTTTACAACCTTGCGATTATTGTTTCTATCATCGGAGCGATCTGGTGCTTCAATAATGAAAAATACCTGGTCATCGCACTTTTCGTAGCCACAGGAGCTTTCTTTATTTATCTTAAGATCCAGCTGATGAAGGAAATGCGTAAAACACTCAAGAAGTAAAAAGTTTCTCCGGAATACCTGATAAGCCCAGTCCCGGTAAGCGGTTCAGGACATACCTTCCTTCCTGCACTTGCGGATCGTCGAAAGGATTATTGGTGGTCAGCCAGGGTCCGTCAAGATCGGCCCAGTCACATAACGGAGATAATGCGATACCCGCTTGTGTAGCACAAGAGGTTTCGCTCATGCAGCCTATCAGCACTTTCATGCCAAATGACTTGGCTTTTAAGATCATCTGATGGCTCTCGTACATGCCTCCGCTCTTCATCAGTTTTATGTTGATGCCATGATAGGCCCCCTTTAGCCCGTCTATATCCTTTAGCCGTTGCACAGCTTCGTCGGCAAGTATCGCAATCGGACTACGTGCCGTAAGCCAGGCGTTTCCTTCAAGATCAGACTTGTCCATAGGTTGTTCTATGAGAAGTGCACCATGCTCGTGTAACCAATAGATCGTATCTATCGCCTTTGCTCGGTCCGTCCATCCCTGGTTGGCATCGATATATAGAGGGAGTATGCTTACTTCCCTTATAGTGTTGATCAGTTCTCTGTCATTGTCCCTGCCCAGCTTAATTTTCAGTATTTTAAAGCCGAGGCTTACTGCGTCGGCTACTTTTTCGCGAATAATTTGGGGAGTGTCTATGCCAATTGTATAGGAAGTTAAGGGTACTTTGTTTGGATCTGCGCTATATATTTGATAACAGGGCTTGTTAAGTATTTTTCCGTTAATGTCGTTAAGGGCAATGTCTATGGCTGCCTTTATTGCCGGGTGGCCTGGTTGGATACTGTCCAGATAGGCACCCACTTCGGCAAAATTGAAAGGAAAAGAAAATCTTTTCCAGTCCACACGCTTTAAAAAAGCGTTAGCAGTCTCGATACTTTCGCCCATATAAGGTACCATGGAGGCCTCTCCATATCCAGATATATTTTCATAGACAAGCTTTAGCAGCATAACGGGGGTGCCGGTCCTCGAAAATTTAGCTATGGAAAAAGGATGCTTTAATTCAAGATGATAAGGTGTGTAGGCAACTTGCATGGCGTTTGGTAATGGCAAAGTTAAAAAAAACAGAACGCGGGCTAATGTAAAAATAATATCCCTAATATTGCGGTTCGTATGATTAGCAACATTTATCAGCCATTTAAGAATTTTGATTTTAAGCACAAGAACTGCTTTTTGAGCGGAGATACCTTTGACAGCCCTGTCGTTCAAATGCCTATACTGCCAGAATGGTTGCTAAAGGTAGCCAACTTTAGCGGAGAAGAACAGATCAAATTGCTTGATGAAAGTATTCGTTCTTACAATAGCCTTACCATTCCATGTAATAGAGAAGTGCTTGAGCATTTTATAGCACCCCTGGAAGATAGGGTCAGACAAGCGTTTAATAAAGGTTTTGAGGGAGTATCTGTACTGAAGGAAGCTGATCTCTTCAACTGGATCGGCAAATTTATGTATGGTCTGATCTATATTGAAATGAATGCTGCGGTTCGTTTGCAACAGCTTAGTGAGGATGGAGTTAACATGTCTCAGGGTCTGATGCATAAGTTTGGGAACCTGCACACCATGATTCAGCAGATTTACACAGACGTCATTTTTGAAGATTTTTCACCATGGTCTATCGTTGTAGTACCGCTACAGGAAACCGATAGTTCTTTCAGTTTCAGGGATGAGATTAATACCCTTACCTTTTCCTTAAAACTTAAGGATTTTGGTATCATTGCCTGTTTGCAGGACAATGGTACCAATATCAAATATCATCAGGAACTTCTGGACCAGATCAGGGGAACGGCGCTTTCTGCACAGCAGTTTGAAGAACTGTGTGCCAGGTTCTACTATTCTGCTTATTTGTTCAACCGCCTTCCGGAATATACCGTGATGCCAGTAGAGGGATCCATATATATTGAAGCAATGCCACTTCGGGGGACACTAAATAAAGCAATATTTGACTATTGGCAGCATAAGACCTATGCCCAGGTATTACAGGACTTTTGGAAGCCATGGGGGCATACGCTGTTTGAAATCATCAAAGATCCAACGAAACCGATCAGTTATTTCAGTCCTGCCAGTCTGCCGGCAATCACTTAGCCGATTTTCAGCAGCAACTGTTCAATAAAACCTGGAATAATGCCTGGTATAAGCAATACTGTAAGGATCAGTCCCGATAACGCGCCAAAAAAGTGTGCGTCATGATTGATGTTGTCCCTGGATTGCTTTGCTGCGTATACACAATATAGCAGGTATAATGGTCCGAATACAATTGCCCATATTGGAATGGGAATTGGAAAGATCATCATTGTCGAAAAAGGATTATAGAGAATATAGCCGAACAGCACAGCACTGATCGCACCTGAAGCACCGAGGCTATTGTACCAGATGTCATTCTTGTGCTTAATAACAGATGGAATGTCGCTGACAATCAGACTTACAATGTATAAGATCCCGAAATTCACTGAGCCCATCATTTGCTCGAGCCTGAACCCAAAGGAAAAGAAGGTGACCATATTAAAGATCAGGTGCATCCAGTCCGCGTGGATCAGTCCGCTGGTAATCAGCGTATATACCCTGTGCCTGCGTGAGACATTATATGGACTGAGCATAAACTTCCCGTATAAGCTATGGTCATTAAAAGCATAAATGCTGGTGATTACCGTAAGCAGAAAAATCAGGGAGGCAACAGGGGTATCGTTAATGTAGTTCATTCTATTTCAGCATTAATTTAGTGTCATTTATAAGCCGGGCTATGGGATACCGGGAATGGGATTTTTCGTAATAATCAGAATTTTTATAGATAAAATCAAGCTGTCTGTCTGCACTTTTTTCTAGCTCAGGATTGTTTTTCTTTTCCTGTTCCAGTTTATCTCTCAGTTCTGGATCCTGCGTCAAAAGGCCCGCAGCGGTATCTTCAAATACGTAGGCTGAAAAATGCTCCTTCATGCTCAATATAGAATCAAAGAAATTCCAGTTGAAAAAGGAATCTGTAGCCTGGGGCTCCAGCGTTTCAACGATATACCTGTTCACAGGCTGGTCTGTGAAGACAACATAGTCTCCGGCATAGAACTGTAACGATTGCTTAACCGTATTCAACTTCACGTCTGAATGGAGGTAATGGCCTTCGAAGGGCTTAGGCTGCGTTTTGTAATCTGAGATGTAATAGAGTTCTACGGCAATAAAGGCATCGGATTTCAGTTGCTGTAGCTTTACTCTGTTCAGTTTCAGCAAATCAATCACCTTTTCCCAGGCCCGGGGTATAATATATGCGATAGGCTTATCAATCACGACAGCAGGCTCAAAATTATTCCATTGCCTGATCTTTTTAGTGTAAGGCTCATCTCTATCGTAATACAAGCGATTTAATCCACTAACCGCACTTGGTTTTTCTTTGGCAGCATAACCCTTAAATTCAATCTCGTCATATACTTTATCGTTCAGCTTCCACGCCAACGTAAACTTTTGCTGAACAGCCGTTTGCACATCTGCCTTGTGTCTGTTCTCACCGATGGTTCTGGCATCACGCACAACAATGTCGATATAATGCTGCAGCAAACTGTAAGTAGATTCTACCCGTTTAACGTAAGGCTTCAGCATATGCGTTTCAGGCATAAAACCTATCGTATTGTGCAATGAGGCATAGCCTGTAGAAAACCTAGGTGACTCTAAAAAACCGGTAATTCCTGCATCCGGGCTTTCCTCTACGGAATTTACATAGGGGATCATCTCATACCCATTTTCCTTCATGTTTGCATACAGTGCCGGAATCATGCTGCCGGTCATATATGCCGAAAGCAGGGGGTTCAGCTTGTCCTTTTGAGTCGGAATGAGGGTCATTACATATTGATAATCTGCCCCGTTACTGGTATGGGTATCTACAAAAATCTCCGGCTGCCAGGTATTAAAAATCTCCTGGAAAGTATGTGAGTTTCTGGAATCCGTTTTAATAAAATCCCGGTTCAAATCATAGTTCCTGCTATTGCCCCTGAAGCCATAGGCGACCGGTCCGTTCTGGTTGGCACGCGAAGTAGAAGTACGGTTAAAGCTCCCGTCTATATTATAGACCGGAATGATACAGATCACTATGTTTTCCGGTAAACGGTCTGCTTTCAGCAGGTCACGTGCCAGCATCATGCTTGCATCTATCCCCTCCGGCTCACCCGGATGAATGCCATTGTTAATTAGCAATATGCGTTTGTCGTTCTTCCTGATCTTTTCAGGATCGAAAACCTGATCTCTTGACAAAACCAGCAAATGAAGGGGTTTTCCAAAATCTGTACTTCCATAGCTAAGCAATCTGGCCTGCGGATAGGCGGCGTCCAGTGCTTTATAGTATTGAATGGCTTCGTTATAGGTAGCGGTCTCTTTTTTGCCGCTGCGTTCGTATG